>Ga0123352_10001577_pt1 | contig 30532 bp, 23 predicted proteins | sample TergutLab28metaG_FD_89700 | JGI IMG/M metagenome (GOLD analysis project Ga0123352, IMG submission 89700) | Labiotermes labralis P1 segment gut microbial communities from Petit-Saut dam, French Guiana - Lab288 P1 | ecosystem: Host-associated > Arthropoda: Insects > Digestive system > Gut ...
ACGCCTAATGTCAACTATAGTGGTCGTACCGCACCGCTAACCTCTAAAGTTGCATTTTATGTATTTATTCAACAAATATAGGTACTGAATATTTTAAACACGGTATATACTCTCCGTTTTTTTCTCTTCAAAATGCAGTTTGTTTCATAATTTTAACGTATTTGGTTTCTGTATTATTCACATTTTATATACAGGTGTGCTAAAATTTAAAAAAAATAATTCCGGCGCCAAAAGGTTAATCGTACTTTGCCACGGCTGAGTTACGGACTGCAGTATGATAAAAGGCAGATCGTAGGATACCGACTCAGTATGGGCTAAAAACATGTGGAATTGTTTATGGTTAAGGCCAGTCCATTCATTCTGTAGTCAGTCTTAACGACAGGCCCATAGCCTCGTCGAAAGCGATTTCTCGAAAGAGTGCAATCTGGTGCTTCCTCTTTAAATTTTCGGCATCGTCTGTTTTTCCTTACGGCCGTCCAGTAGCTTTTCTTGCCTTCTTCTTCTGCGTCTTCCTGTTAAGTGTGGCCTTCCCTCTACCCTTCAGGGTTGTGTTCCAGAAGGTACTTTGTCCTCAAGATGTGACCAGTCCAGATAGTCTTCTTTTTTATTGGATGTAGGATATTCCTCTCCTCCTTGACCCTTTGTAAGAGTTCACTTCTCACACGATCGGTCCAACTAATCTTCTCCAGCAACCCATTTCAAAACTTTTCAGGTATTTCTGATCAGCTTTCCAAAGTGTACAGTACAAGTTTCAGCACCGTAAAAAGCCATGCTCCAAGTGTAGCACTTCAGTAGTTTCTTCCTCAAATTTAAGTCCAGTTTGCTGGTGAAAAGAGAGCTTTCGCGCTGAATGCTGCATTTGCCATGATAATCCTAGATTTAATTTCACGTGTACATCGTGCATTATTTATGCTACCCAAATAGGTCAAATATTCCAGATTCTCCAGTTGTTTTTTATCTATCATAATCTGTATTGTGAGTGAATAAAATTCATTGTAGACTGCCGAGTTTGGGTTGGGACAGTATGTGGCAGATTGCTGATTGAGTAATGCAGTGTAAAGCCATATGCTTCATACAGCCAGCCCCTCCACTCACCCTAAAATTCATTCATTCCTTTATTTTCCATATATCCGTTTACAGGTATAACTTAAGGATTTGGGAATAGTCATAATGTGTTGTACATTTTTTCTGTTAAATTACAGATGTCGGATGACAGAATACAATTATAATACAATGATTACACGATAAAATATCAATTGCATCATTAAATCATTACAATCTGGAATATATCTTATTTATTAGAATTAAAATATACATCAGTGGAATAAAATGAGTTATCGAGAAGAAACCTCTTTAAGGTCTTTTTAAAATCTTGCATTTCATTCACTACACTCTTGATGTGAGTTGTAAGATGATTAAAAATTTAGTTCTTGCATAATGAGCTCCTTTTTGGTATTTGGTTAAATTAGTAATGGGTAGATAAAAATTATTAGCAGACCTAGTTTCGTGGTTATGGGTTTCTCAGTTCTTCGTAAGTAAGTGCTTTTTGTTCACCAGATGCAATAAGAGAGAAAATATATACTGAGAATAGAAAGGTAAAATTTCCATTGCTTTAAACAGTTCGCTACATGAATCCACAGTTCGCTACATGAATCCATTTTCTTCGTCTTTTTCATGATTAAGATTTTTTTGCATGCTGAATATTTTAGTACTACTAGAGATATAACCCCCAAAAATTATGCCGTATGGTATGATAGAATGAACATGAGAAAAATATAATGTTCTTAAGGCTTTCCGTGACAACATTGCATTAACAGCTCTTATTGCATAACAAGCGGAGTGCAATCTGGAAATTTATTGATCAATATGATTATCCCAGGTTAGAGTGTCATCAACCACCAAACCCAGAAACTTTGTGTATGGAACATTAGCAATAGTTTTATTCAAGTAGTTAATATTTTATGTATTGTCAATGTAATTTTTTGTTCAAAATAGTAAATAACACATTTTGTTAAATTTAAGCAATAGGAAATTGGCTTTAAACCACAAAATTATATCAGAAAGTGTTTTGTTTAATGTTATTTTAAGTCCCTCTTGATTAGGGATAGTTATTATAATGCTAGTATTATCTGCAAAGAGCACAACTTTAGAATCACTGTCATCATGGGTAGGTCGTTCGTATAAATAAGAAAAAGCAACGGGCCCAAGATTGAACCCCAAGGAGCTCCACTTATAACCCTCTTCCACCAAGAAGAAATACCATCATATGCTTTGTCAAGGAGTAACTTTGGTATCTTCCTCTGAGATAAGATTGTATCAAAGCCAGAAATTTCCCCCTAATTCCATAAAACTATAGTTAATCTACAAGAATTCCATGCTTAACACAATCAAAGGCCTTCTTGAGGTCACAGAATATTCCTCCCACTGATAGTCTATTATTCATTGCTTTTAATATTTCATTAATTACATCAAAAGGTACAGTCTCAGTGGAACTGTTAATTCGAAATCCATTTTGTTCCTTGACTGGTATGTAATTGCTACATATGTGTTTATATAATCTTGAATATATTTGTTTTTCGAATATCTTAGAAAAGGATGCTAAAAGAGAGGTTTGCCTATAATTTGTAGTGAGAAGTTTGTCTCCTTTCTTATAGACAGGTTTGATTACAGCATATTTTAGTCTTTTGGGGGAAACACCACAGGAATGGGATTTGTTACAAATATGGGTTAAGGGGTAAATGATAAAAGGGGCACTTAATTTTGGAATTTTTATGGAGATTTCATCATTCCTATATGAGATTTTAGTCTTTAGTGATTTGATAATCTTATTAATTTCATAAGTTGTGGCATATTTCCAACTAATTCTTGAAAATGTGCTATTGAAATTGTTAATCAAATAGTTGGAAGGATCCACGTTATCCCTAGAATCGCTCTTGCCCTCTTTGATGTTCCCAGTAACAGTGCAACAGTTAAGAAATAATCATTGAAAGTGTTGGCAATTTCCTGTAGATTATTCGATATAGTGTTATTAAATTTTAAAGATTTAATACCATTGTGACAATTATTATTTCCTGTTTCCTTTTTCATTATTTTCCATGCAGTTTTTGTTTTATACTTAGATTTAGCTATTAATTCGTCCCAGTACATTTTTTACCGTTTTTATAACGTCTGTTAATATCTTGCAATATCTGTTTTATTCATAGTTTGAGATTTGTGTCATTACTTCCCCTGCAACTCATGTATAAAATTCTTTTATTATGATATGATACTTTAATTCCCGTAGTTATCCATGGGTTACATCTGTATGCAGAATTAATTTTGCTTTTAGTAAAACAAGCATAAAAGATTTTTAAGTGTAAGTTTAAAAAGCTGTTAAATATAACATTTGTGTCAGATCCTTCAAAAATATCTTCCCAACTTTCCATACTGAATTTAGATTGAAATTCATATATAGTGAAGCTATTGGTATTTCTAACATAACAAGATGTGAACTGTATAGGTGCAGTGAAATTTTCTAATATTAGTAGTTGAGCATCGTGGTCTGACAACCCGTCGATATGGGGACGTATAGTAAAATTTCTTGATAAATCAAAAATGTTACCAGTTGCAGTACTTGAACCATTTATAATTGTCACAGGAAAATTTACTGTAATTTTTAAATTGTACATAGCTAATAGAGTATCTAACTGTTGTCTTCTATTATGACAATGAAGGTAATTAATATTTATATTCCTGCAGATGATAAATTCAATTTTTTAATATAAATTCAAAAGAGATTCTAATTTCCTCAGAAAGTAGTTATAATTTCCAGTAGGTGATCTGTAGATAGTTATAGTAACTATTTTAATCTTAGGTAGGTTTAATTTAACCACACACACATGTCTCAGGATCTTTCTCTATGCAAATGTGGTGGGTAGAAAAAGAGTCAAAGTCTATGGATTCATGAACAAATATACATATGCTTCCATTTTTATACTGGTGCCTACAAAATTTGGTACCAAGTTTATAATATTCTGTTGTCATCATATCTATTTCAAAATCTTTGAGGTGATGCTCAGTTATACATAGAATGTGGGAGCTCAGAATGTAATATATTTGATAACTGGCTTATTTTTCCCTTCAAGCCTCTTATGTTTTGATGATAGACCTTTATGTTATTGGAATTATCTTGTTCAGAATTTACTGAATAATATGAAGGAGAATTAAGCTTAAAATCATGATAAAAATTAGTAGTGGAGCCATCATATTGATTACAAATGTTACTATTTTTTAGATTTAAGATGCCATACACCATAAAAAATCATTTTGTCTTGGGATAGGTGGCCTTTTTGTCCTAGTTGATGTTCTACAGGTAACTGTATCAGGCTGTTTTTTTTTAATATTATCAGGTGGTATGGTCATGGGGATTACTATTTCCTTATTAGCTCAATGTGAATCAGCATTGTTATTTAGCCGCATCTTCCATTCAAGACTAATAGGTTCCTCAGTTTTTTGGCAGCTCTTTTTTTAAATTAAAGAAACAATTTGTTTAGCTAACAGTCCTTTCCCTTATCCATTCAGACGCAAACCATGTTAAGTGAAACAATTTCTATTAAAATTGAATTCCAAAATTGTAACATGTTTAAATAATTTTGCAATTTTCTTCAGTTGTGAATTAAATGTCTTGATTTCCTTATTCACATATGAGTTATCTGACGAGTCATATCTGTGCAGAATATCTAGCATTATTATGTTTGCTTTATCATTGTCCTGAAAAAAACCTCATAATCTGTAATATTATCTTTTTTGAGTTATTGTTGTAGACATCATTAGCACCACCATTGCACACAAGCACATCTTGTTAGTAAGTCTGGATGACCCCATAATTGACTTCCACATAATTTTATCAAAGCCAGCACCAGGTTTGATGAATCCACTATCCGCAAATTTTGAACTTAAATTACCAGTTCTTGGAACGCTGCACTTTAAGTGGCTGTCACCTAGAATAACCACATTGCCCTTGGTTGTTGACACATTTTTTCCACTGCATCCATTCACAGAATGTTTCTTATCACCTCCCTGGGAGACTGTTCTTGGATTTGTAACTCTTCTTATTTTCCCCTCTTGATATTTGTTGATTTATTATCGTTGGGATGGAATAAGTCTCCTTATATTCTTTTGTAAATCATTTTAGTTGGGTCTTGTTTTGATTTCGTGGGGTATGTTGAGTTTTAATCTTCTGTTTTGGTTCTTCTATGGGTCCCGTTGTAGATGTACAATACCTGACTGAGTTACGCTTGTTATCGTTTTGTTTACAGTCATCGCTTATCTCAGTCTTATACTAAATATGCCAAACTAGCCCTGTTACAGTACCAGACATGTGCTTGCCACCGTTGATTGTCGTGAGTGAAGCCCCTGTTACACAGCGTAAACACTATGGTGTCAGAAGTGAAGAACATTTAATATAACATCAAATCAGGCGAGCCAACAGTTCTTCAAGTACAAGGTGACACTGTAAAATCCGTTTAATACCAAACCCTGCAATAATTGCAGAAAATGTAGTGCTGTCATGTATAATAAGCTGGTTACTGTCAAAACATTTTTCACTCTACTACTTTAGCCTATTTAATGACTTAGGGCCAGTATGGGCTCAGAACTGCATGTAGGGTTTCATGTAGAGCTCAGTTTTAAGCAAAATAAGAATGTCTGGTACAGGTTTTGTTAAATTTCATGACAATCTGTCCAGGTGTTGTAGACAGACCAAACGGTGCCATTGAGCAGGTAGCATGTTATCCGGGAGATCTGGTCCAGAGACACGCTACCTGAATACTTCTTGTGAAATTCTGTGTACATTGTGTGCCCCAAACACAACTCTGTAGAGAATGAGATGTGCTGTTCTGGAATTTTATGCAGCGTAGATTGGTAATTACGTATCGATGTCTTGGGACATCCTATTGCCCCCATCTGCAAAGGTCAAACAATCCAAGAGTGCGGAATTATCATTCCGCTTTATGTAAAATCCCAGAAGAATGCAGATCTTGTTTACATTACGGTGGAAGACTGGAATGTTTAAAAAATATTTTGAACAAAAGTTGTAGAGAACTGTGAAAAACATGTTCCAGGCTCAGCACACACTTCTCACAAGTCGTGGGTTTCAACTAATTAAACAAGAATGCCCTGCATGGGCCAACTGCATTTTACATTTTCTCATTAGTGTCGTTATATGCGAGGACCTGGTTTAGGTACAGTCATCCCGCTGTGTTGATCAATCTAATTTTTTAGTATAAAATTATTCCTTATGAGGAATGTATGACTATTCTATGATGGCCAAGTAGATTGACCAAAACATGTTGAAACATAATTATAATTATGTATTATGTCTTCTACTAAGTGTTATGTTACTGGGATTTTATACTTGATAATTAGCCAGGACCCAGTGTGAGTGTATTACACTTTCAGGGTGATAACAAAGATGTGTTTGAATTCTTATCCCAGTAATTATTGATTTCCTTTGTATATTTTAAAGAGATCAAACAATGAAACGAGTACTGCTGAAGGAAGATGATGCATCCATCTTTGGACAGACCCTTAATCCTGAGCATAACCTGTATTTTAATGGTAACAAGTCCGAATTTTTCACCATGATTAATGAGCAGGTAAAGTAAATCATTTGTACTGATATATATTGTACATTAATTAAAGAATTAGTTATAAGTAGCTTGTGACAGACACTGAGAACAGAGTTAGTGAGGTGTATACTACAAGTGTTGAAACAATGTGACTACTCAGAGTAGCTACAAAAATATGATGCAGTACCAGTGACAGGCCCATAATTCGTGTGTGAGTGTTATGGGCATGCCATGGGAAGTCACCACATCTAGTACAAATATTGCTCTGCACAAATCTCAAACCATCTGTGTTTTCTAGTGGTCTTTGTCTTGTGGATGCCATTGTGTGCTTTTTTTTAACTTGCTGACTATAATAAAACATGGAACAATAATCAATAGCAAAGAGGAGTTTCAAGGCACACACCATAAGTGCTATGCCAGAGAAAGGGTGCAGAAATGTGGTGATGTTTCCATTGCAAAGCAACAGATATTGTAATGTTTTTGACAAGAACAGTACAATATATGATGAATGAAAGTAAGGAGAGTGAAGGCAGTGCCCCCCCATGGGGGAAAGAGAAATGCACAGCCAAGCTAGTGACTTTGCTTGATTCCTGTTCTAATGATTTATAAGTGCTAGTAGAGCAGAGACATTGCAAAAATTATATGAATGCAGTAAGCACATCTGTTGTTGTTAGGTTAGGTGGTTGTTATGAGTTGGGTCTACAAGGCAGGAGACAGAGACACAATTAATGCATGTAAATTTGTAAAGATGGTTAATAAGGGAATTTACTAGCAGTGTGGTAACCCCATTTGCAGTCATCATGGACAATGTGCCCTACCATGGAAAGATGGTTGAGAACCCCCCCCCAACCAAACAAGTCATCTTAAAAAAAAGTGTCATACTATAATATTTACAAAACCTTGGAAAAATATATGATGAAAATAAGGTACATTATACACTTTTTACATTAACAGAAAAAATTGGACCAGTAGAGAACATGTGGAAGTGACATGATTTTTGCAGTACATTGTCATTTGCCTTAACCTTGTATGTGCAGCTTTTGAAATCCTATCATGTTAACTTGGGGCCAAATAAGGGGCACCAGGAGATATGTCTGGTACATGAAGGTATCAAGTATTACACAAGAAGGTTGTCTGATTGTCACCGCTGGCAGTAGTATGAACAGTATTATTGGGTGAAAAATGCAGCCACTCGAATTCCTTGGGCTAACTTTGTGATTAATTTAGGTTGTGCCAAGAGTGATGATGATGACATATCAATGAAGTACACAGTGATCCAAGTGTGATGTCATTCCTTTAGAGTAACTTACGTTTGTGTGTTTCCATATTCATTACCTATACATTATGTGTTGTAATATGCATTAGTTACTTACGTATAACATTCAAAAAATCTGAAGCTACATCCAGATTTGTAATTAAGAAAAATATACATTGCTTTATTAAGCAGTGGGAGAATGTTTCAAACTTGCACACTGTATGGTTGTTCTTAATGTTGACTCAGATGTTTTAAACTTGCACACTGTATGGTTGTTCTTAATGATGACTTATTTCTTTCCAGTTTTTCCATGCATGTACATTATGCACATAAAGGTTTCACATTGTTGGATGTTCATGAGGATTGTTATTAAAATTTGAAAACAGTCCCATCTGTCTCATTAGTGGGAATGGTTTATTGAAAGGAATGCTGGTATCTGTTACAGACCATTGGATTCTGGCTTCGGTACATCATCAGTCTTAGATCTGCCTTATACAAGAAAGGGTTTGTACCAAGGAAAGATTGGAGAGCTGTTTTTGGTGAAGAAGCATTCATTAACATGACAGAATTGATGACTGAGCTTGATGTTCAAGAAAGGTCAGTGCATCAACATATGCACAGATGGAGGGGTAATATTACGAGGCGTATTCGGAACTCAACGTCCGGTGGGCTAGTTTGGGCAGTCCAGTAAAAATGGCAACCTGGCACTGGCACAGTACCGAGCGATAAATAATTGCCTTGTCTCACAAGACACGCCATTGCGCTTAGTTCTTATCACAGATCATCTAGTGGTTCTTATTGTGCTGTGTGCATGTTAACATGTGTGCTGCTATAGAAACTCCCGGCAAGTGCGAGATTCGTGCAGTGATCCGTTTTTTGCAAGTTGAAATTCATCGCAGAATGAGTGCAGTATATGGACCAAACTTTATGAGTGACAAATGTGTTAGGGAGTGGTGCAGAAAATTTCGCGATGGAAGAACAGATGTGCATGATGAGGGGGGTCAAGGACGGCCATCTCTAGTGACTGACAAACTTGTGCAACATGTTGACAAAGTGGTTCACGAGCAATGTCGATTCACCATCTCTGAACTGTCACTGGAATTCCCTCAAGTTTGTCAAACGGTTTTGTATGAAATTGTCACAAAAAAACGTGGCTACCACAAGTTTTGTGCCAGATGGGTGCCAGAAATGCTCACTGATGTTCACAAAACACAAAGAATGGCGTCAGCTTTGACGTTTTTGCAACGTTATCATAATTAGGGGGACGAATTTCTTGACAAGATTGTGACAGGCGATGAAACATGGGTTAAGTTTGTCAATGTGGAAACCAAAGCGCAGTCTCGACAATGGATGTACACGCATTCACCGAATAAACCGAGGAAATTCAAACAATCGGCAAACAGAAAGCTGATGACAACAGTGTTCTGGGATAGAAAAGGAGTGCTGTTGATCGAGTTTATGGAACCTGGAACCACGATAACATCACAAACATATTGTGAAACTCTGAAAAAACTGTGCAGAGCCATTGAAAATAAAGGAGAGGAATGTTGACGTCAGGTGTTGTGCTTCTGCACGACAACGCACACCCACACCCAGCTGCACGCACACAAGCCCTGCTCCAGAAATTTCGTTGGGACTTGTTTGACCACCCACCCTACAGCCCGGACCTCCCCCCCCGAGTGATTTCCATCTTTTTTGGCGGATGAAAGTCTGGCAGGGAACACAGCGCTTACGTGTAAAGACGAATGAGGAGCTGATGGGTGGTGTCAAGGACTGGCTCAGCTCCCAGCCGGCAACTTTCTGTGATGCGGGGATAGTGAAACTCATGTCACGCTATGACAAGTGCCTCAATTCAGAGGGTGATTATGTCGAGAAGTAGCCTAATTATGTAGCTAACGTTTGTATATAATAAAATATTTTTCCTTCTTTCTTTTTTTTTTTTAACAGCCCACCGGATGTTGATTTCCAAATAGCCTACGTAAAATGATTATTAGTGAAGGAGCTGAATATGATTCAGATCGGATCAGATGGGATGCAGTGGTGAGCTTTTTGTGATGGTTGTAAATATGTGGGTTCCATAATGAAAGAATTTATTGTTAAGCTGAGAATAAGTAGCTGTTGGCTGAGTTATCTAGTATCATGGTTATATTTCACTGAACAGAACTTAGGAGAGAAAAAAAATTTCTAATAGTAGGCTTATGCCATTGTGAAGGTTCAAGCAAACCAGGAGGGTTTGAAATTTAATGGTACAGATCAGCTTTGGGCCTGTGCTGATAATGATAACTTGCCAGGTTAGTGATAATATGCCGGGTTATAACATACATACTACCAAGAAAAACGCTTGTAAGGAGATCATCTTGAAGTAAATGCAGAGAAAACTAAATATATGCCCATATAACATGAACAGAATACAGGACGGGGCAGAATCATGGCATCAGGACTGGAAATAAATAAATCCTGTGAAAGTGTGGCAAAGGTCAGATATTTGGGAACAATTGGAACAATTCAAAATTGAATGTATGAGGAAATAAAGAACAGTCGGAACAGTGGGAATGCCTGCAAGAATTCAGTGCAGAATATATTGTCTTCCCATTTTTTTACAGAAATATGAAGACATATATACAGAACTATAATTTTGCCTGTTGTTTTATATGGTTGCAGAACTTGGTCTTTCACAGGGAGGTAAAAACACAGCCTAAGGGTTTAATAATATGTTCCATATCTGTGCAATAAAGGAATATTTAATTTGTGAGTTAGACCAAAAAATGCACGTTGGTAAAATATCCTTCAACATATATTATTAATCACCTATTTGTTCCTGGTGAAGGTATCCTGGGGCTGAAACATGTAGGTAATTAATATGTGATGAAGTATATGTTATCAGTGCGTTTGTTCATCTACTGCATAAAATTAAATAGGCTAAGGGTTTTTGAGAACATGGTGGTGAGGAAGATATTTGAGCCAAAGAGGTATGACGAAACAGGCGACTGAAGGAGATCACACAGTGAGAGGCTTCATCATTGTGCTTCTCACCAAATATTGTGCAGGTGATCAGATCAAGTACAGTAAGATGGCTGGTGTATGTTGCATGTATGGGGGAGAGTAGAAGGGCATACAGGATTTTGGTGGAGAAACTTGAGGACAAGACACCACTAAGAAGACCTAGGTGTAGGTGGGATTATAATAATAGAATGGGTCTTAAAAAGATTAGTTGGGATGGCGTGGACTGGATTGATCTGGTTGAGGATAGGGACAAGTGATGGGTCGTCTGTGAATATCTCACATAATGAGTTTGTATTCAGCAGAGTGGTAGGGGATGGGGTGTTGTCCTATCACCGTAAACCAGTTTCTTACAGAGTGCTTAAGACTTGTAAGCTAGTGTGAATTCATGTGTTTTTCTCTGTACATGTTTACCAGTTCATTGAACATAATGGGGAAATGTTACGGAACTTCACAGAAATACCTCCTGTACTCTGATGGTTAATGTGCAGTCCAGCACCACTAATAATTTAATTTTTATTTTACAGAGGTCATAAAATTTCAGAACGTATTGAAGACATAAAATTATTTTACACGTACAATTTCTATGTGTCTCAAGTTGGCATACCTGGTAAGTAGAGCAAGTGTAATATTGTGTGTAAAACATTATTTATTCCATCATCAAGCATCAGACCTGACTCACATTATTATTTTTAGCACAATTGGCTTGGAACCACGTTTGGCTAAAACCTGCACTGAGCAGAATATTTGGAAAGGTTGAAGACTTGCCAAAGGTAACTATTATTCTTTAGTGATTGTGGCAGTTTATTCTGTTGTTGTTCATGGAGAGTGTATATTGTTGTGGGGAAGATATTGCTGTTGACTACTTCAGTATGCTGTTCATTATTTTGCTTAATGAAAGGATATCTGATGTCATAACTAGATATTTATGGATAATCTCTGTGTGCTTGCATGGAATCCATGTATCCATGTAGGTGCACATGTGCAAAGAGAGAAAAGAGAGATACAGACTGATTTGGTGTAGCTGGATATATATCTTGTCTGACCTGCAAGACTTCGTCATTTCCATTCTTAATTGCCGTGATATGGGTCCACAGATAGTCATTTTAACATACCGCATTTAATATTGAGCTTGTATCCATATTTAAAGAATGTGCAGAAAGGCTTTAGTTCAGGTTGAGACCTGGCGTATGAGGAGGCCGTAGTCCCCAGCTTATTATTTGGTCATCGGAAACTGTGTAAACAGTGCACCATCGCACTGTGTTGCCCCCCTCCATCAAGTATAGGTTCTCTCAAAATAGGACAGGTGTTCAGAAAATGGTGTCTAGGTAGACAAAGTCATAAAAAAACTAAAATAAAAATTGAACAAAAACTGCTGCTGACCTGAGGCTGAAATGAATCTATAATGTTTACAAGAAAACCATGAAACTTCCACTGTGTGTGTGCGTGCGCGCACCACCACCACCACCACCGCTGCTGCGGTGGCGACGATGATGTAGGCTGCCATGCATCCTCCTCCAAAGCGAGTGTACATGGTTGTAAAATACATTCATGCTGTGAGAATATCATATTGTCTGATAATGAAGTTACTTAAGGATGCTGTTTGAGCTGCAGATATTATTTACATACACAGTGTTTTGTTCAGTGAGTACATGGAAATAGTCTGACTGCCAATTCATAATGTGACGTTATATTAATTCTGCCTCTCACATGTTGCAGAAATATGTGATATTCTGCTTGTGGACGCGGTTTGCTGGAGGTTTGGTAGAAATCCACAAACACTGGCGAAAAGCCAAGCGAGTCAGCTCTGTTACTGATATACCCTGGAAGGCGCCTGCACAATGGTACCATCATTCAAAATGTCATAGAGTTCACTTGTTTGAAAATTATCTTAAGACAAAATTTGGTGATAAGCTGCAGCAACTTGTTGGCTTTGAGACTTCGATTGCTTGGTGGAATGATGTTGAGGTATGTATGAGGTGTATGTTTGCCTACTAACATTTCTGTATAAGGAAAGAAAAATTCATGGTCTGTAAAATTGAGGTTTTACATAATGTAGACTTTAGAAACTACCCTATTTAGAAATCTTCTATGCCATGGGTAGTGATTTTATTGCAATGACTTCATTATAAGGTACATTTTTATAGATATAACTCCATGACTCATAGTTGTATGACTTGTTTGTGAAAATGTGATAAACCCAAAAAATGGGATTGGCATTAAAGTATTAAAGGTTTCTGCTGCCCCTCCTACATCTTAGATCATGAGGCTTTGTATAGAGCCATTATTGCAAATGACCCAGGGCACTTGTTGCTGCTGTATTGCATATCAAACCTGTTCATCATACTATTCCCACATTGCTTAGCAGATGGTTTGAGAGGTCTCTGTCATTGCAGTTCCTGTGCACATTTCTTAGTAATTCACTAAATGCTACAAGAAGTGTTGCCATAAATTCCAATAAAGGTTTTTGGCTGCACCTGTTCAACACAGGAAAACGATGTACAAGTATACATGATTTCAGGCTTCTGCTGCGACGTGGGTGAGAATTGCACTTTCTGGATTATTTCACCAGTAGTTGTAATTTCTTCCTGACGTTTCAGAACGACCTATTGGTCTCATCTTCAAGGGTGAAGAATCCAAAGAGGAGGGGATTTATTTTTTGGATTCTTGACCTTTGAAGATGGGAAAGATAGGTTTTCCCGAAACGTCGGGAAGAAATTAACACTACTTGCTGCGTAATAATTCAGAAAGCGCAGTTCTGATGCACAAGTAAATTGGAAGGGTTGAAGCAACAGGTTCTATAGTAGATAGGAAGGGAACATGCAGATGACACGTAAGGAAAAACTGTGTACAGTTAATGATAGATTGAAGTCACCCCCAAATATGTTATTTGCGTGACTAGCATAGCAGATGGACATGTCTGCATCATTGCCACAAAATGCAGTATAGTGGCTCTAAGTGCATGTATGACTACTGTGGTTTGCGAACTCTTTGATGCAGAACTTGAAGCAAAACTGAAATTTGTGCACTTGGTGCATTCAGGGGGTGTATGTTTTTGGAGAAATCTACCCTACACTGGTTCTGTTCAGTAGTGAATTCTGCTTTCATCCAATGGATGCATCGAGGCTCACAATAATGTGTATTTCCCTCCATAAAATCCCAGGGTAAGGCATGAAATGCCATTACATGATGCTAAAGTTGGTGTATGGTGTGTTATAAGTGCATCTTAGTTATTGGGTCCGTTCTCTTTTTGGATCATAAATTCACACCTATATGTAACACATTCTGATGCCATTTTTGAACACTTACCCAATCACAAGGGAACATGTGCCTATTCCCAGCAAGATGGTGCAGCAGCTAAAATCACAAACCATTCCCAACATCTTCTTTCACTGTGGTGAGTAATTACCTGATGTGTACTGTAATGTATCAAACTAAAGTGTGTGGACCCCAGCAAAATGTAATAATAATGATTGCTCTCCTGTCAAGTGAAATGGTCCAAATATAGGGTGCTCTATGGGGCAATTTAAAACAAGCCCCTCTGTATGCGGGACCGGAGTAGCACAGTGGTTAAGGCACTGTGCTACAAATCGGAAGGTCTCTGGTTCGATCCCAGCTGGTGTCATTGGAATTTTTCATTGACATAAAATCCTTCCGATTGCACTATGGCCCTGGAGTCGACTGAACCTCTAACAGAAATGAGTACCAGGAGTATTTCCTGGGGGTTAAAAGCGACTGGTGCATAAGGCTGACAACTGTACCACCATCCTGTGCTGTTGTCATGAAATCTGGGAACCTTAACTTCCTGGAACCCTCTGGGCTACTCCAGGCCTGTAACAGGACTGCTTTACCCTCTGTATGCAGATAAAGCCTGAATACCTATCTGGGGTACTTTGAAATTTTAGTGAGAATGAAGAGTGGCATAATTGTCTGTATTCTCACAGTTAGTCCAAGGTCAGTTTTACCGTTTGCAACAATATTCAGGATTTCTTGATTATCTGATTGGGCCTGTATGCAAAATTCATGTTGCTGTGTAGGTGTAACGTGACGTGATGTCAGCATTCTTCTGGGATATGGTGCTGCAGCCATGGGTGGTAAGTGTCCAAGGTTTCAAGACAGCATAGTGGTCTCATATTCAAGGGCTGAATGTCAAAAGGGAATCTTTATTGGTCCCCTTGCCACCCATGATAAGATGCCACGTCCCAGACGAACAGGGGGCCTCGGCTCATCCACTGTGAAAGCCTAAAATTGCACAAGATTATGTGTTGTTACCTGGCATAGTTATCTGTAATGCCTCTTAGATCATTGTTTCCCAACCAGTGGCCCACAAGTTGACTGGGCTGTAGTCAGTAGAACAAAGTTATTTTGTCTTCAGGTTTTACTCTGATCAAAGTTTGTCATTACTGCTAGTGAAGTTAATGTTTTTGTAACAAATTTTTGCATGTATATAGTAAAAGATTTGACGGTGTCAAGTGGAGTCATAGCCAGCATAGTGACTAGGTTATGGACTGGATGACAAAGGAATCATGGTTCGAATCCTGGCACGGACAAAAGAATTTCTGTCTTCCAGAACGTCCAGGCTGGTTCTGGGCCACACATAGCTCCTACATAAGGGGTCCTGAGGGCTCTTTCCTTTGATAGGCCTGGCCTAGGGTTCTGTGGGTTGAGATAATTTGAGATGATTTGGGGAGGGAGTCCACAGAATTAGTAAGACATAAGGGGTCCATGGTACTAGAAAGGTTGGAGAACACCGTTGTAGATGCATGCAACAGCCGTCCACTATTTATATTTGTATAAAAGAGTACTTGAAAATTGGGTGTTGGAAGTTTTCAGAATTTATAAGAGGTACTCTGATTTTTTTAAATGTTAGTTTACTCATTTACACCCTTGAAAATAGACAAAATGTCATAAACTGTTCTGTTTAATAATATTCAGCACTACAAAGTTTATCTCAATTGTTATTTTATTATTATCTCCAGTTGATTCATGTTTAGAAACTTTTGGCTCTCAATTCTTTTATTGTGGCCAAACCTTGTAAGTCTAATGATGCCTACACTCCCCCATAACAATCTGGAAATCATTGTGTCTTTGTTAACAAGGTTTGTATTTTCTGTTGTGTCCCTTATCCAGGTAACTGCAATTGCAAAAACAAGTATGTTGTCCAGGGTTTATCCCTTACAGACACAGGACCATGGTTTCACTTCCTTAGACCCCATTCTGAGTGATGATGATGATGATGATGATGGTGGTGGTGGCGGCGGCGGCGGCGGCGGTAGCATCAGCAGCAGCAGTGGTGGTGGTGGTGGTGATTGTGATGGCGGTGGCTACAGTAGTGTTGGTGACAAAGAAGTTAACACGTTGACTACTCAGATGGTTGCCATGAAAGTCGGAGATTGTGCAGCACAACACAGTATGTCTTCACAAGCCTACACAATATCTGGTATGTATGTGTCCTGAAACTTATTGACATACTGACTTTGAATGAAATGTTGAAATGACGGGTCACAATAACAGTAATCTTTCTGTACTTTCTCTGCTTATTACAGTGAAGCATATAACACCATATCCTTTTAGAAAGAAAGCTTGCAGTGTTTCCAGTTTCTTGCCTCTGTAGAGGTGGGACTGACTGACTGACTGACTGTTACATATAATCCGTTCATTTACTAGGTACACTGCATATAAGTTTTGTAACTTAGCATGCACTGGAGACTACACTCTACAGAAGGCTGCTATCTGGGCGAGTCTTCATAATGCTGTTGGTTGCATTGCATTAGCTTTAGGGATGATTAAAATATGAGCATTTTGACAAAATTTGGTGCAGTAACAAAAGAGTAGGTTTTAATTCTTTTGGTTTCTCATATGCCATACATTTAATTTTTCAACTTCACTATAGCACATTATTATTGCTACCTATAAGGTGTCAGATATTTCTAATGTGCTAACTCCATGGGGCAAAGTCCTCACTTATACCTGTTCAAGATGTTCCTCATCCCTTTTGAAACCATAAAACCATAAGTTTTTAATTCACATGTTCTGATAATTGAGCAGTTTGCCACCTAGCTGGAAAGAATATCCCTTTTGAGAGCCCATACTTCCCCAGATGGGTGCATGTTTGTGCGTGCGCACATGCACGCACTGAGTCATTATTGTATCGTTTTCCTTATCAGTCATGTAACCATTATGTTTGGTTTAATTCCTTATTAGATGTCAAAATTATACATTTGGTAGATAGGACAGATTTGTTCAAAATTAGTGATTTAGTTTAGGGTGGAAAGGAAATTGTAAAGGCTCTGTATAGTGAGTTACCAGGTTGGCCATTTTTCACTGTCAGAATTAATGGTTTAGGGAACTTTCTGTAATAGTCAAAATTGTATACTTTGACATCTTAAATCTTGCTGGGGAGGATACCATGGTAGTCACACTTGCACGTTAAGAAAAACCAGTAGGACGGGTGTAGGGGTCATATGAGTTACAAAATGGGAAACAACATTAAGTAAGTAGCAGCCATTATAGATAGAATACTCAAAATTTTTACTTTTGGACCTATTACAGAGTATTGAAATTAACAGTTAGCCAATTGGGAACAGCAAGGAAATTTAAAGGGGGATGTATTTGAAACTGTATGAGTTTTGAAAACCTAATGCAAGTGATTAGTCTGCTCTGTACCCAGGATGTGATAAGTTGTGTTGAAATTACACCAAGAAGAAGTACATAAAGTTTTGTCACATCCATACACACAAACAGCTGTAACCTTAAAGATTTTGTGAAATAATACAAAGAAAATATTTTATCATGACCGGTTACTTATGAAATTACACTTTTACAACTTAGAAATACCTAGATTCCCTGAGATGAGACATGCGAAATTTCTGGTGAACTGAGGTGGGATATAGTCATTTATATATAACACACTAAATTGCTGTTACCTTCACTCTTCTGATTTAATTAACCACACGTGAGGTACCTATTTCTTATCGTTTCCTGAACTTAAAAAACCAACTGTCAGTGGTTGCTACATCTTTTTTTTTTTACACATAATGATATTGGCAGAATTAGGATTGGTTTGCAGAATGTATGAAGGGGATGTGTAGTTGAGGGTAATTGAAGTGGTAATGGATATGAAATAGTATCTTGAGGTGACAGAGGAGATTTTTCTCTTTTCTGAGACATAAATACAGGCTTTGGAGTTCTGCAGGAACTTTCCCCAGGGTAAAGCAGCCAGTGTGTGAAGCTGACCACTCACCACCACCTAATACTGAGGCTACGAATACATGCTACTTTACTTCCAGTCCATCCATACACTTTTCAGGCATGCACAGGGACAGATGTTTTAGGTTATACAATTGACAATATACAGTCTACTGCTACACACACACACACACACACACGGGTTCTTTGTTTGCTATACAACAGCAGTACAAAATTATCCATACTGGATATATGGTCATTACTATAAATTGCATTTGGAAGCCAAAGATTCACTTGGAATTACTTGTAATGGATGCACAAGTTCAGTTAATTGTATTTTGCAGTTTACCAGTGGTTTTGTACTGTACAACAAACTAATATAAAGAAGCTAGTATGGCACCTTCATTTTGGTGTCATGTGGATACAGGTTCATATAGTGAAGCTGATATCCATGATGTAATTGGCTAGTATCATAACATTATTTCACAATGTGCCAGTAGAAAATCTTTACTTGCATAATGTCTTGTATGCTATTAAACATACTGTGTCAGCACAGCTACGAGGGAGTGCCGATAAGTCCTTAGCCCGACCTACAACTCGATGTTGTAGGACAGAATTGATGGTGTCATTGGAAAGAGGGGTCTGTTCATGTGCCGAATTGCAAGTCTGTTCTTGTTACAGAGGATGAAAGGAAGCATGTCAGGCGACACGCTTGATTTCAACAACGTGGAGACACGAGCTGTCATCAGGTTTTTTTCCTGCAGGGCAAGGCGCTGAAGGAAATTCACGCCATTCTGACAAAAACATTAGGGGAACATGCACCATCGTATGCAACCATAAAAAAACTGGATGGCCCAGTTTAAACGTGGTGATTTTTCCACCTGTGACGCGCTTCGTCCTGGACAACCCAAAACAGTGACCACCCCGGAGATTATTGATCAAATTCACAAGCTAATCTTGGAATACCGCCGGATTTCGGCTAAATCAATAGCTGAGCAACTGGACATCTCATGTGAGTGGGTTGGGCCCATCATTCATGAAGATTTGGACATGCGGAAGCTCTCCGTGAAGTGGGTCCCGAATTAACTGAACGCGGATCAAAAATGTCAGTGGTGCCAGTTGTCTGAGCAACTTTTGGAATTTTTTGGGCATGATCCAAATGATTTCCTGTCGCAACTGGTGACCATGGACGAAACCTGGTTATATCACTATGACCCGGAGACAAAGCAACAATCAGTGGTTTAGCGGCATAGCGGCTCACCCTGCCCCAAAAAATTCCAAGTGCAAAAATCTGCTGGAAAAGTTCTCGCCTTGAGTTTTGGGATCAATGCGGAGTATTAGCAGGCACTTGCAACCAAGAAGAAACTGGCCTACCTGGGCTTCCGATGTCTTGATCTCCACCCTATTCTCCGGTTCTGGCCCTTTCAGACTACCACGTGTTCCCGGGAATGAAAAAGACAATTGAAAGGTTACCATTTTTCCTCCAGCACGGAGTTCATTGCTGCCGCAGAGACCTGGTTGGATGGACAACCTTCTGAACTTTTTTTGAGTGGCTTGCAAAAGTTAGAGCATCGGGCTAAGAAGTGTATCGAGCTTCATGGGAAGAATGTTGAATAAATCCCAAGTTTGGTCGCTGTCACTTGTTTCCTTCCTGGTCGGGCTAAGGACTTATCAGCACCCTCTCATAATATTGGACCAAACTTGAGTATATGCCTATATCAATGTACAGTATTGCTACAAAATTTAAAACTGTGTTTTAACTAGCCAGGCCTCTTTAGAAGATAAAGATCATTTGTAGTATATCAGTACAAGAAAGCATGATATGTACAAACTGTATGATTATCAGTCTGAAAATTAATGTTAATACAAGTGTTTTATGCAACAGATGGACGAAGAACATGTGCTAACTGCAACAAACCTGAACCGTCATGCGGTACTTATAAGAGATGTAAGAGATGTGTGGAAGAAGCATTCCCAGAACCCAAGCACTACTGCAGTAAAAAGTGTCAGGGTAAGGCCAGTGATTTGGTTTTGTTGACATAATGGTTTTCATTGACAGGATATTCTTTTAGCACTGTGGAGGGCGGAGTTGAATCCCAGGCCAGTTCATGTAGATTTTTGGTGTACAGAAGTGGCTCTGGAACAAGCTTTCCTTAAAGTACTTTGGATTTCCCCCCTGTCAGTACTGTTCCAGCAGTGTGCATGGTTCTTACATTATTCACCTACTTCCAACAATATTTAAGCATAGCAACTGACAGTATCCTTAAATAAAATGCCTGTACACCCTCTCTTGCAAGGATTCTTTAAGAAGTAGGCTGTTTTTGCCATGTGGTGAACCTAAACTCGTTAAGTTTTGGGGTCTGCATATCATAGGTACATTACTGTTGTCCACAGTAAAAGCCACAGAGACTGAGTTTTCTGTCTTTTGGTTCGATGGTTGGATCTATATATTAAGGGCTGTGTGAGCTTGAAATTCTGATGAAGGTTCTGTTCAGAAAGTTTGTGGTCTGATGGTGAGTGAAACACAATTCAAAATACCAGATGCATGTTATTAAATGTTATCCACTTTGAAATCATCCGGTCTTACATTAGTACAGTTGTAACGACTTTTACATTTTTCCCAACATTCCATATACAGTTTTTAAAAGATCAGCAATGTGCAATTCCTCTATATGGTGGTGTTTCCTTGTCAAAAACAGGACTGAATGAAAAATAGCAGGATCCAGAGAATCTGATAAACCATGCCTGTTCATCATAATTTTGAAAAGACAGCTTGCTTAATCTGAAAACTTGTTGAACACACATTGTAGATTTGACCACCTCACTGTGCTGGTGACTCAGTGCCATCCATTAAGTTGTCATTTGAAACTTTGCAAACCTTTTGTGTGGCTGGTATTTAGAGCCATAGGTGTATTTTATGAATGGTTTTGAATTGTATTTGTTAAGTGTTGCATTCTGGTCATAGTGTACCTAAAGACACATGCACTTGACTGTATCATGGTATCCACAAATATGTTGTGCTGGAGTGAAATAGATTGAGGTGACAGTTTTAGGGACAGTCATACTGACTTCATATGTAAAGTAATTTTTTAGGGACAGTCATACTGACTTCATATGTAAAGTAATTTTTCAAACTGAAAATAATGCAGTTACATGTTTGATGGTGGCGGGGGGGCTGCTATTAAGCACTGTAATGTAGCAGTAAAATGGTTATGGAAGGCCTGTGTGAGCAGAATATGTACCACAATCAATGCCATTCTTGTTTCTTCATCCCATTATGTATTGCTCTATACATAGTCTTTTCACTGGTGTAAATTCTTTTTCAGTTGAAGACTGGAAGAAGTTGCACAAATATGAACACAAGAAGAGTCTGTGAACAGAATGATGCAGGATGAAACTATTTAAAATATTGACAGACTTTGCTCTTGGGCAGACAGTAACTGAAGTTTTGTCAGTATATTTTGGATATACTTGCACTGAGTTGAATTATATCAGTCTGCCAGTCTAAAGAAGTGCTGTCATCCTGAATATGAAGTAGGCAGTTTTGTTGCAAGAAAGTCTCTCTGTATGTTGTCTTGCAAACATGGAGGTCCAGTACTCTCCTCTCCTCAAGGGGAGGAAGAAAAAAGTAATTGACATAATAACTATCATAAAAATGACTGATTTTGAAATATCATTATCATCAATAGACCAAGAACTCTTCAGGTCTCCTCATTCTGTCCAATGTTATGTATAAGGAAGCCATGTTGTGAAGACACAATCCAGAGCCAAAGAATACACCATATATGACAACAACAAATATCATACGGCATTACGAAGTGTCTCAGTGGAGATGGCAAGATCTCGTTTGTAATCACAGTATAATGAAACTTCACAACATCTCTGAGTTACACATTGTTAAGCTCCGTGTATGGCTGCTTGGCTCATCACATTAACATCAATGTCATATAAAGTCAGACTGCAAGCTATATACTTAATATACTTAACACATAAATTCAGCTGTATGTTGGGCTTATGTACCCCTAGATACATAAAGTACATATGTAAATTGTATTACTCCACCTACCGCCATATTCAAAATATGGGACTCGAAGAAAATCCACACTGCTGTTTATTGATTTAGGAAGCAGTAACAAAGGATCTTCTCATTACTTGAAATACAAAGTGGACTAAATGTTTAGTTGTGGCAGTCAGTGGTAATGCAGTTTGGGATAAAACTTGCAGCGTACTTGATTTTGCCTCATCCAGCCATTGTTCACTGGATAGCAGTGTAAAGCTATGTGATCAGTGTGTTTCAAGTGAAATTTGAACATAACTTGAAACTCTAGTACGTATCCTGCCACCATCAGTTCTCATAGTATAATGTCAAAACTGAACAGAGTAAGAAATGAAATTTTGGTAATGAACAGCTGCAATTTCTTTATATTTTATGTGGCTTCAAAAAAAATTTGGAAGAACAGTTAAAAGTTAGCCAAAATTACGTTGATAAAAGATTTGGCACCAGATCAACATATAAACAGGGCCCAGCATGATTTACTCCAAATGAGAAAACAGTTTTAGCAATGTGTCATTTAATGTAAGTTCTGCTTCTTGGTTATATCTGCTCAGACGGTTCCCTGCTGGACAAGATGCACCTACCCCTAAATCCCACCACCAACACAACAGTGAGAAAACACTTTCTGATAAAAAAAATACATACCACTACTGAAAGAGAAAGGTTTTAGGTAAGACACAACATATTCTCAGATAGCTGCATCTTGCCTGCTGCAGCCTGCCATTTGTAGCTCCATGCCAGCTAAGTGGTGATAATATGTAATGTATGGCCTGGTAACACTTATAAAACACCAGTTGAGTCAATTCACAAAGTGTACACTTTTGAAATCTTGAAGTTTGAAAATACTGCATAGTAGCATAGCATAGCATTGTTTCTATAGAAACTTGAAAATTTTCAGCTAGCAGAGAGACATGTTAGTGAATGGATTGCGTAGGGCATGACAGCATTGATCAAATCTCCATCCTCATAACTGGCAGAGGCAGAATGATTACAGGGATAGTAATTGTGTCTTTGCAAAAGAAATTAATGACGGGTAACTTTGATGTAACAAGTTTACTTAACGCTGTATTAAGAATGTATTGTGTAACTATGCAGTTATCTTGAAAAAATTTAGACAGCTGAATCTAGTAAATCATTTTGTTCATTTGGTGTTTTACAGTCAGAAAAGTTTTTTATTTAAAACTGAATAGAATTTAAAGTGTTATATAAATATTCAAGATTAATTTTCAGAAAGATCTCATGAAAAACAACACTCCTTTGTACACTTAAGTTTTTGATTCACTGAAGCACATTATAACAAACAGCAGGTACTACTGAATATATTATACAATCAGTGACAGTACTCAGAAGTAAGACTTCCACACTTCCTACAAATTGTTCTATCCAGAACTGGTATGATAGGGTACATAGCCTTGGTTCTGTGCTACCCCATAAAAATTGTTAATCCTACTGTTCAGTGAAGTTCTTAGATGTCTGACATTCCCGTTCAAGTGAAATTGAAGCTCACATTCTTTAAGACACCAAGGTATTCACAATCCCACAAAGGACTTCGCGTTCTTAGAAGTACAGAGTTGACAGCCATTTTTTGTGCATTCTTAGAGGTACAGAGTTGACAGCCATTTTTTGTGCATTCTTAGAGGTACAGAGTTGTCAGCCATCCCACAAAGGATAATGTCTTTCTGCTCTTGTTACGTAGTTTGCATTGGTGGTTTGTTTGTTTATTTATTTATATTTGACATTCCATGGATCTTTTGGGATAAACCCCATTTAGATATTAGGAATAGTCAACATAGATATGAATACACTATTTAATGTCGTGATGTGTATGCTATGGCAAGCATCTGTCGCAGCACAGAAATAGAACAATCCAACACAAGTCGACCAATTACACACTAATAATGTGAATAATTTGACTACATAATTACTATATTACACATAAGAGAAAGCAGAACTACATAACAATTCATCAAAGGAAGTAAACATAAGTAATTTAAGGATAGATTATGAATTAAAGTTGTTGTGAATAAAATTATTTATATTTAAAATTTGTATAAAATTTATATAAAGCTACATAAAAGTATCAAGATCACTCCTAGAACTCCAGTCAAAATATTCATCAAGTGTATAAAATGAACCCATCAAAAGAAACCTTTTTAGAGTTAATTTAAATTTTTTTAACATTCCAAGGTAAGTTTTTGGTATTTTGGGGTAAATGACTGAAAATATTGCTGCTAGATTTTCAGATTTCAAAAGTTAACATTTAGTGCTGGATGCTGCCTTAGACTTTTTGGTGTACAGCTCATTTATTTAGAGACTGTTGCACAAATTTATGCAAGAACCTCGAACTTAAAGAAAGTAAAGTTGTCCCTTTATACCTTGAAGGCACATAGGGAGAGTGGAGGTACAGCTCATATTCTGAATCTCAGCAACAGATGGAGGTGAGAGTTCAGCCTTACATTCTGGGTGCTTTATGTCAGCAAAGAAAGGTCCTGGTACCCCTTGAATAGGAGACTGGATAGGCCCTGGAGGAATTCTTCAGGTTTTAAAGAATAAACAAATCTGTTACTCGTGCAGGGATTTGAACCCCAGCTAGGAGCCATGTTGCCTCTGATGAATGATTATTACTATATTGAGTTCAATACCATAGCTCTCTGCTTTCAGCATAAACTACAAGATCTGTACAAGTGTTTTCAAATTACAACAGTTAAGGTGCATTGAGTATAAAATGTGCTTATCTTTTCCATATGTTCCTCCACAACACTGTTTGCATTCATAAACATTACGCGATACGTGAGGTGCCTGTTGGTTTTGTCTGGTTGTAGTCAAAATGGGAATGTGTGAGACAGCTTCAGAAGAAACTCTTTAAGTGTTAACGTTGATAAAAAATTGGGTAGACAGTGTTCAGTCTCCTGCATGTGATGCATGATAACATCTAATTATGTTACTCGCATTATTAAACATTTCAGATTGAATGGAAAACCATTGTGTTTAGGCACAATGGTAGTTTGTTTGCATGACTCTTTCCTTCACAGAATGCAGCAAAGTATTTGAGAACAGTGCTAACAAATCAAAACTGCATGTATGAAAAAATAAAAGACTGAATGCAGGGAATACTGACTGCAATTGGGTTCAGAATCCCAACCCTTAAGGACGAAGACACGAAGTTTGAAATGTTGGCAGACACTCAATGTATGATCTATCAGGGGAGCTGACTGTGATGTTCACTGGTGGTTGCAGAGGTTAGGGAAAGATTGGCAGTAAGTAAACAAGTGGAGGGTTTGATGTAGAAAGATTTTAACTTCAGGAAGCTAAATGAGCTGTAGGTTAGGAAACAGAGTAGCTGAACATTAGTAGCCTGTTGGACCACCCACTGTGTGAAGGGAATCCTGTTCTTCAACCCTCTCACTGGTACCCATGTCCCTCGGAATATGACAGATTTAAAGCTGTGTGAGGAATCAGTATTTGGAAATTCTGTTTGGCATTGTGTTTTACAAAATTACGGTTTTATTTTGGTGAAGAAATTGGTGACTTTCAGTTATGTTGTGGGCATTAATCTCCCACGGAAATTTAAGCTTATTTTCTGAGAATTAAAATTGTTCAGCCAACAAAAGTTAACTTTCATTGTGCGACCAGCCATTAGAGGGAAGATGTTTGGGACGTCGCCCAGGAGGTAGAGGGGAAGAAATGCAGAGGGGGACGATTTTGGGAGAAGGAATCTGGTTAGTGGATATAGAAGCAAGCAGTGCCAGACTAAGGTGTCTAACTGTATTTTAAAAAATGGTATCAATAAGTCAGCTAAAATAAAGTGGTATTAATCAGTTAAATTTACAAGCTGTCTGAAGAACCTCATGCTATCAAGGAGTTCGCCTGCTACAACAGTATCAAAGTAAGATCTCAAACAGGTGTGCAGCTCTGGAGAACTTGGGAAATGATAGCAAGGACATATAACAGGGCTTGGGAGAACTTTAAAGAGGAGCTGAAAACCTCAGCTAAAGAGAGTCTAAGTCTGTACAAATATAAACAGCATCAACTTTGTTTTGGTGTAGAATGTGTACGGTGTTTGGATCAAAGGCAGCAGGCTAAAATGCAGTGGTTACAGAATCCAAACCAAAGCAATGTAGATAATCTAAACAACGTAAGACATGAAACTAGTAGATGTTTAAGGAACAAAAAGAAGGATTACCTGTGAAAGCTAAAATTGATGAACTTGAAAGTAACAGTACAATAAAAAATATCAGAGACTTGTAGAGGGGCATTAGTGACTTTGACTTAAAGAAGTGTTACCAGCATAGAACTAATATAGTAAAGGATGTGAAGAGTGATTTGATTACAAAACCCACAGTATTTTGGCTAGGTGAAGGAAACATTTCTCTCAGCTGTTGAATGTACATGGGGTTAATGCTGTTAGGCAGCCAGAAATGCATACAGCAGAACCACAAGTGCCTGAGCCGAGTGCCTTTGAGGTTGAAATGGCGATTGAAAAGTTAAAGAGACAAAAATCACCATCTATTGACCAAATCTCAGCAGAATTGATTAAGGCAGCGATAGAAAAATTTGCTCTGAAATTAATAAGCTTATTTATTCTATTTGGAATAAGGATGACTTGCCTGAGGGGTGGAATGAGTCAGTCATTGTACCTGTCTACACTATTCATGATAAAACAGATTGCAGTAATTCTAGAGGCATATCACCCTGTCAACTATGTAGGAAATTTTACCCAGCATCATCCTGTCAAAGTTAATTCCAGATACAGAGGAAATTATTGGGGATCATCAATGTGGACTTCAATGCAGTGGGTCAACTACTGGTCATATATTCTGCATTCATCAAACACTTGAGAAAAAATGGGAATTCAATGAAGCAGTACATCAGCTGTTTATATACTTCAAGAAAGCTTATGATTAAGTAAGGAGGGAAGTCTTGTAAGATATTCTTATTGAGTTTGGTAACCCCATGAAACTGGTAAGGCTAATAAAAATGTGTCTGAATGAAACCTATAGTTGAGTTCAGGTAGGCAAACATTTGTCTTAAATGCTTCCTATTAAGAATGGTTTGGTACAAGTAGATGCCTTAATGACCATTGCGTTAAATTTTGTTTTAGAATATGCCATTAGAAGAGTTAAGGTATACCAAGAGGGCTTGAAATTTTATGGTACATCGGCTTGTAGTCTGTGTTGATAATGTTATATATTGGGTGGAAGGGTACGTACTATAAAGAAAAAAACACAGAATCTCTAGTAGTTGCTAGTAAGGAGACTGGACTAGAGTTAAATGCTGATGAAACTAAGTACATGGTTGTGTCTCAAAATCAGACTGCAGGACAAAGTCACAATATAAAGATTGATAATAATTCCTTTTAAAGGGTGGATGAGTTCAAATATTTGGGAACAACAAAATTCTATTCATGAAGAAATTAAGAGGAGATTGCAGTCAGTGCAGGATCTTTTATCATCCAGCTCGCTATCCAAAAATATAAAGATACGGTACACAGAACTATACTATTGCGTTATTTGTATGGGTGCGAAATTATGTTGCTCACATTGAGGAGGAATGTAGGCTGAGAATGTTTGAGAATGGGCTGCTAAAGAGTGTTATGGCCTAGGAGGGACAAGGTAACAGGGGAGTGGAGAAATCTACATAACGAGGAGCCTAATCATCCATACTCCTCACCAACTCGTATTTGGGTGATCAAATCAAGGAAAAAGATATGGGTGGGGCATGCAGCATGTATGGGGAACAGGAGAGGTTGCATACAGTGCTTTGGTGTGGTAATTTGATGGAAAGAGACAATTTGGAAGTACCAGGTATAGAATTACATTTACATTTCATATAAGTTTGAAAGATCCAAGCTCCGTTCAGTGATGGGTGAATATGGAACTTGTAAATATATATATATACACTAAGTTGCTTCACACATCATCATCATTAACAAGTAAACAATAACAATTAATATAATAAAACACAGCAACAATACACAGATATGTGTCACTTAACGGCGGGGATAAGTTCTGAGAAATGCGTCGTTAGGCGATTTTGTCGTGCGAAAGTGTACTTACACAAACCTAGATAGTATAGCCTAATACACACCTAGGGTACAAACCTGTACAGCATGATACTGCACTGAATGCTGTAGGCAATTGCAACACAATGGTATTAAAATATATTATTATATTATATATTTTATATAATAATAACAACAATCTTATGGGACCACCATCGTTGGCCGAAACGCCGTTATGTAGCGCATACCTGTAATAACTATAGAACATCACAACAGTACAATGAATAATGTGCATACGTATAATATTAAAATGGATCTTGAGGAAGTGGGATTGGGTGGACGTGGACTGCATTGATGATGCTCGGAACAGGGACAGGTGGCGGGCGATAATGAACCTTCGGGTTCTATAAAATGCGGGGAATTTCTTTACTAGCTGATAACTGGTTAGCTTCTCAAGGACTGCTCCGTGAAGTAGGTATGGAGTAAAATAAACCGAATAATTCATCATTATAATGTGAACTCACCTTTAACCAGGACAGGAGGCTTTGCTATTTCACAAGGCCTGATGTGCTACTATATGCATCAGGTTTATACCTTAGTCTCAAAACATAATGATGCAACGCGTCCACAACAAAATTTACACATTATATAATACCAATGTTTATTTCGGCAGTAATTAGATCACAGCACGTTACGAATTAAATCTCGCTTTAAAACCAACCCGTGCTATAAACAACAATTTCCTGAAATTCCCGCCTCCAAGATGGCCACGATCACACAAAAATTAAAGACTAAGATATTAGGTTGAAGTGCACCAAAGGCTTATATGTCATCATACTAGCAAAACATCAACGAATTGAATAGCATGCTGACTCCAATGGATCCCGTAACTGCGACTGTGTCCATGGCTTCCTGTGGTCCGGTTGAATATAGATCTGTGCACAGATTCCTACCGGCGCTCGTACCCGTGGTGGAAATCAACATGGTGGCATAGTAGGAAATTGAGGAACAAAAGTACCGGTGTTTAATGGTAACGTTGGTAGGCAGCTAGGATGTGGAAAGTGATTACGTGTTCTGTAATCCCAGTTATACAACGTAGAATTCTTCATTGTATTCGACTGAAACATTTCCCTCTTGGTACGTATGTAAAAAATGTTGCATAACATAACCTAACCGATCAGAAATTAAAACTTAAAACGGTACTCATAGAAACACGTATTTTGGTTTTAATGCTAGATCCGGGCCTGCCTTTTTTTTTTTACTTCATACTAGAGGTGTGATAACATAGGTTAACGGTCATGCCTACAACACACCACGTAATTTGTAACTCTTCACTTTTTGAATACTTTGATGCTAGTACCAGCAGTAGACAACTCTTCCAGAAGCTTCGTAACTTTTATAAAGGCTTTGTAATTCAAAATTTATCATGGAATTTTTTCGTCACGTATATATTTACATCATCTTTTAGTGTTTCTCTACATTTTGATGTTCTCGCCCCGAAGTTTTTAAAACTGTTATGTGATGTAGTATCGTTGCTGATCACTTGATACTTTGGTCCCCCAAAAAGCTGAATTTGAAGACTGATGGTGGGTTTCTGATGGCAATGCTGCCATCAGAAAATCCACTCTTGTACATTGTTATTAGGAGAGATATTCCATTGTGATGAAGATATCCAGAATAAAGGGGTTAAGGCTGTCAGTCACAACTAAGTTTTATGTTATATGATTATAAAATTTTAATGCAACATGTTTCAGCTTGATTACAAAAGCCGTCATCAGTGTATGTGTCTGCTCATAAAAATTTATTGAATTTGGTTTAACATACCTTACAAAAAATGTGAAGTGGAGGTCTCAACTGTATGTACCAATATGAACAGTGGTTTACTGTAATTTATATGATAACTTTTATTGGTATTCTAATCTCATCTGATGATGGGTGTTTGTAATGGAGCCAAAATGCATTGCATTAAAGTTATGTATTAACACATTGCCATCGGCTCACGCAGAAATGCGTGATTGCTCACCCATGCGTTGTTGACGGGTCCCGCATTTCTGCATTTTCTTACACGACGTCCAAAACGCACGTATTCGAGCTGGTCTGACACACTGATCGCTTCAAGGTTATCGTCAGCTACATGCAGGATGTTTGGATCTCAAGTTACAAGCAGACAGACCGCTCTTGACCCCTATTTTAGAACGATAAGCCAGCAACAAAGTGACCACTCATTCAGATACTCTGTTTTCCTTCAGTTGCAATCATGGCTGTGTGTAGGAATGTTCTGCAAGAGGACGATATTTTGTGTAAGTTATATGCGGATAGAAGTTCCGATGTCTCTGATTTCAGTGACAGTGAAAGTTTGGACAGTGACATTGAACGTGACAGTGACATCCCCACTAGTTCACGTAAACAACTGCGATCTTCTGTCA
>Ga0123352_10001578_pt1 | contig 30532 bp, 15 predicted proteins | sample TergutLab28metaG_FD_89700 | JGI IMG/M metagenome (GOLD analysis project Ga0123352, IMG submission 89700) | Labiotermes labralis P1 segment gut microbial communities from Petit-Saut dam, French Guiana - Lab288 P1 | ecosystem: Host-associated > Arthropoda: Insects > Digestive system > Gut ...
TCGAAGGTACTATTATCAATCCTCACACTGTGAATTCGTCCTGCATTCTGATCTCGAGACATGACCATGTACTTAGTTTTATCAGCACTTACTTCCAGTCCAATCTCCCTAGTAGCAGCTACTGAAGACTTACCTGTCTAAAATATCTTTAGCACTTCCTGCCCATAGTTTAGCTAACTTCAAAGTTTACTTTGTAGTTACGTTTTTTTTTGGTAGAGTGCTTTATGTAATGGAACATTTAAAAACAGGCTCATATAATATTAAGCTAATATACAGTCAAACAATATGAGGGAAATTATCTCAGTAATTAACCAACTTGATGCACAACATTTTTTGTTTTACAATAAGTTTATTTCATGCCTCTACATGTTCCGAGCACATCATACCTATAGGTGTGATGATACCAGAGGCTGTGTGATGCAATTTTGACGTCCTGATGATGAGCACATGTGCCCGAAACATGTAGAGGCATGAAATAAATTTTTTGTAAAACAAAAAATTTTGTGCATCAAGTTGGTTAATTACTAAGATAAATATACTGAGATGCACGGTCAGCAAAACGCCAAAATATGAGGGAAATTGAAAATCACTTTTCTTGTGCGCCTACATTACGATATAAAAATACGAGTAAAATATTATGAGACCGTTATTATTTAATTGACGAATTTTACTTCTTAAATAAACAGTTTAGTTGTGCTGAACTTATTTGTGATACTTAATACTTAATATTCCCATAGGTTTTACCTAAGGAATCAGGTCTTTGGTCTATGAAGATGTGTAGTTGTGTAATTAGTTCCAGAAATTTCATACGCACGGAAAGTACAACCAAACTACACTGCATCACATCCCAGAAAATCTGGAATCTAGATTTTATTTCCGTAATTTTCTCCCAACTTATATTAAAGAGTGAACTGTGACGAATGCGACCGTCCAGAAAAATGATACTAGAGAACGTAAAATTGTGTTTTGTTCTTACGCGTTTATGTGAAAATGAAGGGCATAATATGGTCTGCTGCTTGCCAGCTCGTGCCACTCCATTTCTGCATGACTTTGCTTTCAGAATGGGATTCGTCATTCTTAGTAAGAGATCCATTTGCAGATGTGAGAATAAAATTAAAGTTAGTAGTAAATACGGTAAGAGGATGTAAAATAATTTGGTTCAGGACAGGAATTTTTTATGTATTTGAAAATGGTAATAAAACTTAGGTTTCCATGAAAGGCTATTAGTAACTTGACTAGACGGGCAGATCCTCAGGATGGTATTTGCTTTATGGAGTTTATTGTGTAATGTAGATTATCAGACTAATTTTTTTTACCACTTCATGCTCAAATAAATCTGCGAATAACAAATGAAGACGTATCTTCCAAACTCGACTTTTTCGAGTGATAACTTACTTGTAAATCCAGGGTGAAAACAAATCTCATTGTGTAAAAATGTTCCATCGGTAATCGCCCCATCGGTATCTGCGGCAGTCGGTTCCCGTTTCGTTGCCATGGTAATGGCAGCCGTAAGGGGCTGTGGTTGGCGCAGAGTCTCTGCGCCTTCGGTGGCTTTGTAGCTAGAGGGCGTGCATCCTTGTCGCTCCCGTGGTTTGGCAACGCGCAGCCTTAGCTGAGCAAGTAGCCGGGTTTGGCCGCCATCATTCGACTCTACTGAACAAGACGGAAGAAAAAACTGAAAAAAAAAAGAAAAATCTAGCTTCTAACTCGCAGCATTTGAGGAGAGCAGAACATTTCTTGTCTGCCTACTTTGGGAATGCGTCTTCCACCTGACTCGTAAACGAAAGAGCGGCCAGAGACGAAAAATAAAGAAAGTCAGCTGTTTTGTTATTGGTCTTATTTTTTATTATTTCCTACACATATATTTGATACGACAGTCTGTGTTTGAAAGAAGTCGCGTTCGTCCAAAAGAAAATTGTAAGTACTGTGAATATTAACTTTATTTTTAACTGCACTGTATTAGCTTCACAGAAAGTGTACATCGGATTACAGATAAAATTGAATTGAATCTGTAGAAAAGGCAGATGCATCTGCTGAATGTTGCTAAGCAACGATAAATCTATTATAATAAAGGCAAATCATTTTTATAGATAAGGTAATAGGAAAATAATTCCATTTTTCCTGCCTAATTCTGTCCTTTGTTTGCACTTTCGTTGCCAACGCTGAATTTTTTTTTTTAAATTAGGTTTAGAGGTTAAAAAGACAACGAGTTTGCGTAGTCCATAAACGTGAAGTTCTAATGAATAAGCTAAAAATTTATTTCATACTTTTTAATTGTTATTTACAACAGTAACCCGGTGATAAATATTTTTGTTTCAGATGTAGACAGCAAAAACTAATAAGAACTGGGTCAAAGTACTTCAGGCTTCAACTAATTAATTTTACTCATAATATATCACATTGCGTACAGTCAGTGACAGTAAAGTCTGTACGACTTGTTAATATCCGATAGACCTTTTTATTAGGTTAAATGATGAGGTATTAAAAGATTAGTTTTCTGGACTAATTTCGTGTTTCTTTGGCTTAACTCAGCGTGTGAGTATGACTTCGATAGCTGCTAATTGGCCACCAGGCTTCCCATCAAGTATGCCTATGTAGAGTGAAATGTAGCGTGCTGGTAGAATTTTGTTAATGTCTGACACTTATCACAAAATATAATTTTATAAGAGAGGCTACACGTTATTTTCATTTGCAACCCTCTTTTGGGCCCTACCGGTCTATGTTTATCCGGAAGCAAAGTGCTCAAAGGGGTATTATGATCGTAGACATTTGAAGTAATAGAAGAGCCGAGGAAATTACACACAATAAGTTGCATTTAATAACCTGTTCTACTTGCCAATAAGTTTATTGTCAGGCGGACTGAATTAAGGATGATTAATATGGGTAGTTCATTTAGCACTCAATGTTGGACTGAGGATTATGTAATTTTATTCTGCAAACGGCAAGAACTTATCAAAATAGAACACATGTTAGTCTAAAAGTAGATAAAGCGTGATTACAAATTGAGGGATGGAATGATTATGCTTAGCTAAAGATGAGATCAAAGTAAGGGCTTTAACGAATTCTGTAATGACCTTTCTGGTTGCGTAAAGCCAGCTTATAATTATTAATGGAGCGATAAGAAATCCTGATCCAGCCTCTTACCGTACACACTTGCAGCACAGAGTGCACAAGCGTACTCATGTGTACGCAGTTCCCAAAAATGCTGTGAGGCCTGTCCCTCCCTTCCTTTTAGACACATTCAGCATGGCCGCGCCGCTGTTTCTACAGGACACTTCCTTGCTACCTGCCATCCTACAAAAAACTCGTAGCCAGCCCTGAAAGCAACTGGCCGAGCCACCACTGTGACAGCCGTCGTATAATTGAACTGTAGGCCTATATTACGTCATCTCGATGGTAGAAACTTTTATGTAAATGATCTAAAAACAAAGGCGGAAGAGATCAACTGACACACTGACGCTCGTGATTAAGGCAAATTGCGATTATATGCATAATTCTAAACATTTGAATATACTGTTTTATTCGTACAATATTTGGATTCCTTGCGTAAAATGGCTTGTGAGAACACCTTGAATTGTGAGAACACCTTGAATTGTGAGAACACCTTGAATTGTGAGAACACCTTGAATTCTGACGTTTGCCGTGCATCTCAGTATATTTATCTCAGTAATTAACCAAATTGATGCACAAAATTTTTGTCTCTACAATAAGTTTATTTCATGCCTCTACATGTTTCGAGCACATGTGCTCATCATCAGGAGGTCAAAATTGCATTACACAACCTCTGGTATCATCACACCTGTGCTGAATTAAAGGAGAAGCTAGGTTTAAACTGAAAGAATTCATCGGTGTGATGATACCAGAGGCTGTGTAATGCAATTTTGACCTCGTGATGATGACATGTAGAGGCATGAAATAAATTTATTGTAAAGCAAAAATTTTGTGCATCAATTTGGTTAATTACTGAGATAAAAACACCTTGAATTCTGTTTCTACTAGTGAAAGGTTTGACCGAATTGCATTAATATAGAGTTTATGTTATTAGAAGCAAAAACAACGTCGCTTCTTTCATCTTTTGCAATTGATAATAACAATATATCAGATGCAAAACTGTGAAATTCGAGAGCAACAGGCATCATTTATACTTCCGTCCTGAAATTAGGCCAGTGGAGTGTAAATTATCTTCGAGAATTTTCTCAATATTTTGGACAGAAAATAAGTTATTTATTGAAGGATAGATCAAAGGAAGAGGCTACTAGTTTCCTTCTGTTAATGAAAGAAATAAAGTATTTAAACCAAGCATATCGTGACGAATAAGGTGAAATGTAGTATAAAATATGTGTGAAATATTGTTTATTAGTCAGAAATGAAAAAACAACAATGATCTGCAGCTGTGATTATTTAAGAAGTACTTAACATGGACAGAATATGCACGCAACAAGGCTTTTAATAAGCCTGTAATTTTATTTTCATTTTAAATTGAGTTCTTTACTGGGTCATGATCATAATCTATGCCAGATTAATCCAGTCCTCAGTTTTTTAAGTTGTATCCCTAAGATCCATTTCGTAGTACTTCGGAAAATCAGATTAAAATTTCATAATCATTTCCTTTTTCTTGTTGAACGCTTCAATTCCAAACAGATTCGCCTTCCTTGATCACAATAATACCACTCATATTATTTAAATGGCAATTTATGAAGTCCTTAATTACGCATTTCTTTCAAACAGTCTGTTACGTCCACAGATTTAAGGCCAACGGCGTAGTTGTATGAAAATTACGCCAATCGGTCGGTTCTTTGCTTCAGAGTAGCTTCAGAAAGATTACATTGTGACACTATAGGTGTGAGGTTGTTCCTTAAATATGTGTACTAGGTCCAAGGACTTTCACAAGAGACTTCTAACAAATTAGCATCATAATTCTCAGTTTGTAAACACTGCTACCCAAGCGTTTCCATTTATATACACGGAATATTAATTGGCTAATAAATGCAGTTAAATGATGAGTTAACACTAATTAATCATAATGGTGATAAAATTTACAGTTTTGTTGCTCATTCAGTATAATTTATCTCTATAGTTTCCTGTCATGTGGACTATGCATTAATAATGTTCTACCCAATTACACGATTCTGAAACTTATTAGAAATTAAGTATACTTTGTATAAATTTGATTTTGTGACCTTCCTGTTCATGCAGTGACGACTTATTGAAGAAGTGGAGGTATATTTCCACTCATTCCTAACCTCTAAACTGGACGAAAGTAAATGTTATCCATCAAACAGTAGGTCAGATGAATCCCAGAGCCATTCTAGACCCTCAGTAGTTGAGAGATATCCCTTACCCCTACCGGAAAAGCAACTGCGTTTTATCAGGCTTCCAGCTCTTAGATTAGTCATAATACCAATGAGATGGCTCGGCTCATGAAACCATATTTCCAGTACTTATAGGAACAAGAGTATCTGACATAAAGCATAGGCCTAAGTGTGTAACTTGTTCCTACACGTAATTGGTACTTTAAGAAACTGGCCACTGTTTAAGGGAATTAAGTGTTTGCAATCTAGGAAGTGTGTCATCCCCGTTGTGTGTGTGTGTGAAACTTGGAAAATTGTATGTAGTCAAACACAACTGTGTTATATGAGGTGTATTTAATGACTATAAAATGGACGCGCACGTGCGCGAGCATGCTTATAGTAAGATCTTAAGTTCCCCTAAGACAACCTGAAGATGGCCAGTACAGGCCGAAACATGTAGTTGTCCATTATATATTCATTAAATACACCACATGTGACACAGTTGTGTTTGACTACATACAATTTTCCAAGTAAAGGGTGTACATGTAAAAATATTTTGAGAAGAAGGTGTTTAAGAAACTTTCTTGGTCTGAGAGAGGAAGAAATAGGACACTAGTGAAATCCATGTAATGTGAAACCGCATGATATGTACTCTTGATCAGGTAGGCTTGTACCTAATAACAGCAGCCAGATAAATGAGAATAATTGACGAGACTTACAATTATATGTAAATACAGACCTAATAATAAACTGGGCCCTTTTGTGAGAATGAAGATTGGGTTCGTCTGCTCACGATAGTGTAATTCGAGGGCGATTTTGAGAAAGATAAGGAGCTTTTCGAGATCCGTGAGCGTAATACGTCTCTGTCAGGTGGAAAATATCAGGGGATGTAAAATAACTTAGGTCGGTGGAGTAGGCCAAGTAATTTCTCTAAGCAGGTTTAGGCCTACCGTTTGTCTGACACTTTACAGCTAAATCAGTAATTTATTGACAAGGTAGAACAACAAATTTCATCATAAAGTAACAATAAATCAACTTACAAATTCTTTTCTTTTTGAATAAAGTAATTATAATTTACGAAACTGAAAGTCGATTAAAAATGAAATATATTAGAGAGGGCCTCATATTCCAAAATATTTGAATCACTATCAATTATGCTATGGGAAATTGCAATATGTATGTTTTGTACTCATTCTTGCCCTATGGACGCAACAGCGTGTCGTAGTTATAGCTAATTACCAAACAAAAAATGCTGAAACATTACTAGATGTGTTACCATTACGGAAAGCCAGGCTTTTACACAGGAATTCTTCGTATGCCGCTTGATTTTTATGCTAGGCTAGTGAACTCCTCGAAGCAGAGTCCCCTTTCAGAATCTAGTCAAGAAATATTCTGCACTTTATGGAAAATGAAGTTTCCTCTTTGTGTTAGCATGAGCCAAATGCTAGTACCTTTTCTAAATTAAACGAACCTAGTCCACACACCACTTCACTTTATTTAAGATCCACATAACATTATCCCCCATCTACGTTTATATTCTGCAAATGGTCTTCAATTTTTGCAATCAAATTCCTGGACGCATTTCTTTCCTCTCACGTTCGTGTAATATATTCCATCGACTTAATCTCCTGAGATTTTATCTGCCTAATAATATGTGGTGTATACCAGATGATACTCCTATAGGTAGACAGGCAACTGGGGAACGGAAGAATGTTGTATTACACCCCATAGACGTTTGTGCAGCAAGAAGAGAAGAACATTTGTTTATTGCATATTTAGGCAAAGTAGCGCTACAAATGCTGGCTGTGAAGATCCCCTCTGCCTGGTGGTAGGCTGAAGATCTCCATATGAATATCTGACTTGCTCGACTGGAATTTCATGTGCCAACAAAAAATCGCAATTATCATAAACGGAACCGTCAGCCGGAGGGTCAGCATTCCAACAGTCTGTTTGTTGGCTCTATATCCTTCTAATTATTTTTACAACGTTTAAATTACCCCAGCTGCTTTTATGCTGCAACCGTCGCAAATATTTTCATTATTACAACAACAAATTCGTCGTTTTGATCTTGTGGTTCTGATTCTCTTCATTACTCCTGTCAGAATCTACATTTCCCCTTTACTTGCTGTTGGATCTCAACACGCTCCCCGTAATTTTGCCCTCAGCTTGTCATGACCTCTGTGTAACACCTAAAGCAGTTTATGGTGTTTAACAGCGTCACGTGTTCAAGATGTCCTCGAGGTTTCGGGGTGCATTACGTTAGTTATCTCGAGGCCGAATTCTTCTCAAAAGTTGGGTCTCCAATGCCCATTCAGTTATTTTTTATAAATAGGTAAATAAAAAATAGATAGTTATACAAATATAATCCTGTACATCTCATGTACCAACAAAAATGTTTGTAGCCGTTTCAAGCATGGAGACTGTCTATGTAATATTTATCAGTTACTTTCAAACCACACAAAGGTACATTTATCTGCATTAAAATAAACAACTTGTTAATGCATCCCTTGTAATAAGCTCTCTTAGTTCTGCAGATCGCAAAAAAAGACACTTGATATTTTAGATTTAAAATTGTCAAAACGTGTAGCAGGTATATATATATATATATATACAAAATATCCATCATACTTTAAATGTTTAAAGCAGATTGAATATTCTGATTAAGCTTACGGCATGCTTGGACGCTAAAAATCAGTGCATATGCGTTGTATGTGTGAAAGCTGAAAATTTTTTGTCCTGTCAAGATATAAATATTATCGCAATGAATTTAATTAACCTGTTCTGTCGAAACATTTTTTTTGGTAGAAATTACCAGTCAATTAAAAAATAGCATATGTACGTTACTTACTGTCTAGCAAGAAGGAATTTGCTTTAGAACAATTTCAATGCTTTCTGTTACAAGGATTATTCATAATAGTGTCTCCTAATACAGAGTAATGTTCCTTGAATATTGGGCGCCTCCGCTCCAACTAACAAGTTGCAGATGGCTGCTGTTTCAGTGGAAATGAATGCTGTAAAATGTTCCTTAGAAAGTATCATGACGCAATATTTTCGCGAGGATTTTGAAGAAGTATATCGAAGTAAATTTGTTGTAAGTGCTTTTGAAATTATGAGGTTTTTTAGTAAAGGAAAAAGTTCAGTTTTAGTGGGTTATGATGACACTAAAATTATTCCAGCACAATAGCCTGTAAGTTAAAAGAATATCATACCAAACGGCAAGAGGACTGTGCAAAATCATTGGCAGTTTGTCTTCCGCTTTTCAACGTGTTAGGTTCAAGTGGCATGTTTCTGTCCGAATGGACTAACTTTTTTCCGAATTCTCCGTTTTTTATTCATCCACCTACCACATATTTAATTGGCAGTGTCGTTAAATGAAAGGTTAAACAGGCGGTAAAATTCAGTAAATATACCTGTACGTATCTCCACACGGCAAGATAACAAGTTACTGCGCACTTTAAACAGAACTATGTTATTTTTATACACTACATTATTTGCCTTGACTCTAAATGTAATAAACAAAAATTGTAAAATTCTCTCCTACTAATGCCACTTTTATCACACTTTTCAAGTTTCCAGTTTATAATTACACAGATATTGTTCACATTATTAACATTTTCTTAGTGTTATTTGTACAGTTCATGATTAGGTTAAGTGAGATACAAATTAATAAATAAATAAAATTATTTATCTTTAGAAATAATCACAACTTTCTAGATTCTTTATACTGGGGAAATTAGATAGAACAATATTTCAGGCAAATTTAAAGCCGTGACAGTGGGACAGATGATGCGATTTGCTTCCACCAACTTCATCATAAATTCCGAATTTGTATCATGTAAAAATATCCCTAATTTTTGGATGATTAGGACCATAGTATACATTTTAGGTCAGAATACATACCGACCAAACCAGCACAAGTGTTACAGAATTTTTCTCAGTAAAGTGTGATGTCTGAAATGTCTGCTTTTCTGCAGTCCTCCCCTGCAATGATTAGCAACAAGATAGAAAAGAACGTAAAACTTTATATTTTGGCGCGTTTGCGTAACCATTATTGTCATGGAAACACAGTAACACTTCCACTTTTTATTAGGCACGTTCGCAAAATTTCGAAAAACGACTATTAGCTTCGTCATGTCTGTCTGTCCGTCAGTCCATTCGCATGGATCAACTCGGCCCCCATTTGACGGAAGTTCATGAAATTTTATATTTGAGTATTTTTCGAAAATCTATTGAGGAAAATCCACGTTTTATTAAAATCTGACAAAAAACGAGTATTCTGAATGAAAACCGCTATTCATTTTTATTACATCTCCCTCAGTTCTTCTTATAATGAGGAATGTGTAAAACAAAATTGTAGAGAAAATCAAACCATACATTTTATATCCCATATTCCTTTCAAAAATAGTTCCGCTAATGCGGCAGTGCGGTAAAATATTGTACAGCTGGTCAGGCCACACATGAAAATATAATACGACGCATGCGCATTGCATGCTGGATACCTAAACCTACGAACACACAATCAAATTATGTAATAGTCATTGCTTTTTCAACTGTTACAATGGTTACCGGAACGCGCCTCAGATCTACGTTATAAGTACAATGCCTTTATTGTTGTTACTGGCGTACATGTAACTGTCAACAATATAAAAGGGTTCAGTGTTGCCATGTAAATGTAATAACGGTTTCGCTTTGCACTGTTGTCGAGCTACAAAATATTTCGTACGGCTGTTAAGAGTGATAAAAAAATGTAAAAAGGCAAAGCAGGCCCATTACAGGCCTGGAGAGGCCCACAGGGTTCCAGGAAGTTAAGGTTTCCAGATTTCGTGACAACGGCACAGGATGGTGGTAGGTTATCAGCCTTACGCACCGGCCGCCTTTACCCCAGGAAATATTCCTGGTACTCATTTCTGTTGGAGGCTGAGTCGACCCCAGGGCCATAGTGCGATCGGAAGGATGTTATGTCAATGAAGAATCCACTAACACCAGCTGGGATCGAACTAGCGACCTTCCGATTTGTAGCACAGCACCTTAACCACTGTGCCACCGCGGTCCCCCTCTGTTAAGAGTGATAAGTATGAAATATTCTGAGTAAGAATCTGTATTCTTGCCTTAGTTACCGGCGCGCAAATCGCATCTTCTTTGATCTGTGTTATGTTGACGTCTGTGGCCTCTATGATCCTTCTATGTTTTTCCACATTATTTCATCAAGCAAGATTTTCGAGACAAAAAGTTATTGATATAAAACATGTGTTTTGATTTCTTCTGCGAATTTGTCTGAAATATTTATCGTTCTAAACCAAATTTCAGGGAATTATCATTACGAATGGACTTATGTTTTCACGTAAAGAACGCGTTATTCCCTTCACATTTTAATCAAAGTCAAATTTTCTAGGAATATTTTGGAACATTTTTATATACAAAATTTTATTAAAATCCGTCTATTTGAGCAGAATTGTTTCATGTGGACGGACAGACACACAGAAGGAAGGAAGGAAGGGTGGACGGGGAGACAGACATAACGAAGCTCACAACCGCTTTTCGCAATTTCGTGAAAGGGTCTAAAATGTGATTGGTTTAGTAGTACCACATATTGAAAAGAATATGCAAAGAACTTCTCATTATTTCACAATGCATTGTAAAAATATGTGGCTTCTCTCCGTGCTCAATTTTCTCTTCTTCTTTACCGAGGTTTTACGCCCATATCCAGTTTGGTTTAAAATTTCTGGAAGGATGTGGAATCATTATTATTATTATTATTATATGTAACTGAATTATGTCACTTGAAACAAATGTTCCCTTTTTTTTCGTAAATTTAAAGAATTTCTATCATGGTTTCTTAAAGAAAGTTGAACCTAAATATCTTACAATATACAATGACTCACAAGAGATAATCATTATAAAATATTATACCCTTTTTAAGTTAATGTGGGCCTACATTACTATTGTGACAATAAGCACTTACTCAAGGGTTTGAATACAATTATTGAAGAGCATGCAAACCATACCATTTGACATATAATACATGCAAGAGCTGTAGCATTTTCGAACGCTCGTATTTTAAAAATTACCGTAGCTATTGCTTTATTTGTTTAACGTAAGTATTAACATTTAAGTTTTTTAAGGCCTTGTAAGTAATCTGACAAAGCTTTTCATTATAAAGGATATAGCCTTTTAGTTAAATGCTAAATTTCAGATCTGATCTAAACACTAACTGTTTGAATATGAAACCAAAAGCGCTTTTGCTCTGTCGACAAAGTTTTGTTGGTAAGCAATGTTATAACTTAAGAACAAGGTTCTCTTCAGATTAAAACTCACAGAGGAAGGCCAGACAGTGAAGTTACGGTTTTGCGTTACCCTTGGCTTACTTACTGCTATTATGCACCTGTGTAGATAATTCACACAAAGGAGTGGTGTAATATGTTCCTTTATCTGACGGTTAGACTTCAAATATATAACTGAAAATATCTTGTTCATTAGAGACTTACAAAATTTTATATTAAATTAGTGTTAGTATACAATAAATTGAATTGTTTCCATCCTGTTGTGTATACATACCAAGTTTTTCATTACGTCCACCGTTTTTACACAACATATATTGTTGGCTAATATTTAGTTAAACAAGCTACATGTTTCGGCCTTACTTGGCCATCATCAGGCTTACAGGAGATTAGTATCAATTAAGGTACAAATGTTCGCTCTACCCATGGGGTCCTATTGGTTTACATTGTCTAGACAATGGGCTTATTGTCTAGACAATGTAAACCAATGGGATCCCATACGTAGAGCGAACATTTGCACCTTAATTGATACTAATCTCCTGCAAGCCTGTTGATGGCCAAGTAAGGCCGAAACATGTAGCTTGTTTAACTAAACATTAGCCAACAATATATGTTGTGTAAAGACGATAGACTTAATAAAAAAAAGTTAGTTTACACTGCATAAAATCCGTAACGCTCATAAAGAAACCCATATATATATATATATATATTCTGCAATAGCTAAATATAAGTAGATCACGTGAGAAGTAGACCGTAGACTATGTGTGTAAAACAATAGACAAATAAAATATAATGCTAAATATTTTTGTTGACACATAGTCCTTGAAATTTTATTTTGACCTGCGTGTTGTTAAATGCATTAAGTAATGTATAACAAAATTGCTGATCATGATGTGAGTGCACAATATGGCGTGCAATGGACAAAAGAAAGGTGCAATTTGTATAAGACAGGAAAGTATGAAAGAAGGAAACTGGTGGACATTCAAGGCGTTGCTTGCAACAAAATATTCAAGTGAATGCTTGGATTAAGTTTAAATGGCTCAGTATACAGACAAGTGACCGTCTCTATTAAACCAAGTAGAGTGACTTTAATCTGGAAAAGTTAAATATAATTACGATTTTTATTGTAGCATTTATGTCCTCACATTTACAAGTGCAATACAAACGTACTTCGTAATGCGTGTTGTAATAAATCCTTAGTTAAATGGATTCTGTGGCTATGAAATGAGTTGTTTATAACGTAACAGCTTGTAGCAAATGATTTAAAAGTTTGATATCTTTCTGTAATTGTGTATCAGTGATATTGTTCATCTTGAGGTGTTGTTCGCAAACAAAACCTAACTTTATGTCTTAATTCTTCCGTTAACCACATTTATATTCTAAAATTCTTGTGGTAATAAATCTGCAATTTTTTTTATCATTGTTGTACTTCTGTTAACACAAGTTCAATCTGTGATTATCAATTACACGCGCCATCCTCGTGCACGTGACCTTTCGTGCCGTATTTCATTATGTATGAACAAAGCAATCCGCCTGCACGAAATATGACCGATCGTAACTGCCGGGTGAGACACATTCCGGTTTCTTATTCGGACAGTCCCATACTCAGACAAGCTATGCTGGCTAAGGTTTATCTTTGTTTTCCCCAGCTTCCCTCTGAATATACGCGGACTGAATGGAGAATATGGTCTTTAGGTGTAAGCTGATAAGCCTGTATGTATTTGTTGTGAGATTTTCCCAACAGAACTCTTCCGTATGACAATGAACTGATCAAATTCCGAGTATAGTTTGTGAGGCTCACTGTGTAGCTGTTATTCCTATAGAACCGTTTTTATTACGAGGTTTATTTTCATTTTAAGTAATTTTTGTTTCTTAAATTATTTACTATGCGCAATTCCTGTTCGTATTAAATTTGTTGGACACAACTTTAAAGACTTTCATCTCGGCCACATTAGGGCTGCATTTGTTGAGGTACATGAAAAGTATGTCAAAGTTGTAAGGTTCTTTTTCTTCTTCTTTATTTATTTATTTATTTTTTTTTTTTCTTTTTTATTTTTTGCCAGAATGTAGGCTTCTAAGTTTTTATACAGTGTATTTCGGTATATGCAAGCCGACGTTTCATAGCATCAGGTATATAAATTTCAGGGTTGAAATCTTATGTCCAAGTTTATCACCTGCGTTATTAGCGATAAGGCAACACATCGAATGTCGTCCACGGATTAGCCTTAAAGGCTAAACATTAAATGACATTAATAAACTTCTTTTTTGGTGAGGTTACTGTAAGTCTTACCTTAAGGGAAAAACGCAGACTAAAGGATTTCGGAAGAGTAAATGCGCTGCGAGAACTTTTAGTCCTTGATGAAGTTGAGAAGTTGGAATTTATGGTATAAAGAACTAATTGATATTCTTTCCTACCTGGAGTTCCATACAAAGCGGAGAATTTCTTGAGAGAACAAGTGTATGTCGCTTCATCTAGAAACAGTTTACTTTACACAAATTTTAACAAATACTTCAAATCAGTAAATTCTACTGGCTGTGATGACAAACATGATCACAATTTAATTTCATAGAATGAAATTTCAGTTCTGTCGGAAACTTACCCATATCTACTGCGAAAAATAGGAGGAATTTTCGTCTCTGTCATTCCCCTCTGGCAAGAATTATGTTATCTTACTGAACCCTGTGCCTTCGTGGATCATTAATACTTTCATCAGCTTAATTTCCGCGTTGGCTTCAAGGTACTGTGTCAGTGGCGAAAAAGAAACGAAATTTCTGGTCGTAACTACAACAGCGCCATTTCTGATGGTATTTAGCATCAGTGGAAGAGTCAGATCTATGCCATAATTTCCTGTTTTGCAGTTGTTAGAGAAAGTCTCATGTGTAGTTATTTTATAGCACTCGGATGATATGGCGTTTTGGTACCGGTAATTGCGACGCTAGTTCTGGAAGCGTTCCGGCAACATAGTCACTGGCCATAAAGTCCTGGGATTTGAACATATTAAGTAATCTGTAGGCCTTCCGTACACACACACACACACACACTCGCTGGGCAGAGAATGGGGTTTGTGGAAATTTGTGTAAGTACATAAAACCTGGTGAGATCAGGACTTTTGCACTTCTTGTCTTGAAAGTAATTCTGCAAGCATTACGCTATTTTGTGTGTCTTTGTATGAAATATTCCCGGTGGTGTAACGAACGTATATATATATATATATATATAGGTACTTTTAAATAAACACAAAACGTTGCTTGGTAATTCTGTTATACTTGTTGACTAGTTTCGGCCATGAATGTAGGCCATCAAAAGGTCATTACACAAGAACACGAAAATATACAGAAACTCTATGAAGTTTAAGGTTGGAGGTTTCCCCTTTTACTTAAAAAAATTAGTAATACATTTTTAAAGTAGAAGGGGAAATCTCCCACCTTATATTACGTACAGTTTATATTTTCGTGTTCTTATGTAATAGCCTGATGATGGCCCACTTTCGGGGGCCTAAACTAGTCGATAAGTAAAATAGGATTATGAAGCAAGGTGTTTTATGTGATTGCAAATATTTACTGTGTGTGTATTAGTAGGTAGCATTAAGCTCATACAGTAAATATACAATACCGTCAGCAGAGGAATTAACAATTCAGAGTGAGGTTATTTTAACTAACACGATGCTATTTCGTAAATAGCACGTGTAACTGGACCGAAATGTAATCTAGTTGATTGTGTTCTTGTTCTGTAGGACGGTGGTTCAGAAACTGACTAACCTGACCTGCTTTTAAGCGCGTTCTCAAAATTACGAAAAGCGAGTATTAGGTTCGTCATGTCTGTCTGTCTGTCTGTCTATCCGTCTCTCTGTTCGGCTCCCACAGGATGGATTTTAATAAAATTTGGTATTTGATTATGTTTCGAAAATCTTTCAAGAACGTTCAAGTTTCATGAAGCCTATTATCTGACATACATATCGGCTACTGTACCTGAAGACCTGTGTACATTTACGATAATATGTTTCTGAATACTTCTAAGAATAAGAACTATTTTAAATATTTTTAGAAAAAGCTGTAGATAAAATCAAAACACGCACTTTTGTCAAAAATTGCTTTCCGTAAATCGTGCCGTTTGTACGAGTTAATGTGGAAAAATACGGTACAGGCAGACAGGCCGCAGATGAAATATAATACGGCCTATGGGCATTTTATGCTGGATACATAAGGCTACAAACACACACTCCGAATATGTAATACATATTGTTTTTCCATGTCAGCAATGGTTACGCGAGCGCGCCTCAATATTACGTTATACGTACATACATTTTCTATCTTGTGTAGTTTACTGCAACCACTCCAGGCAGTTGTTGACTTCGGATACTTTCGCTAATTACTACATTCATTCCAGTTACTTATTCAATATCTACCCTTCGTTCAACGTTAATTTAGGCAAACAGTTTATAGTAATCAAGGAATAAATTATATATTAAAAGAAAAAAATATAATTTGGTTTATTAAAAAAACAAAGATTAAGTTCGTTAGGCCATGTTGAACGCATGGTTGAGGATAATATTGTGCAGAAGATTAAGAGATGGAAACCCATGTCTAAAAGATCAATTGGAAGACCTAAAATACGTTGGGAAGATGACGTTTTGGAAGATATAGAGAGCATAAACATAAACAATTGGAAGAAAGTAACACAGAATAGAGACAGTTGGAAGAAAGCGGTTGAGCAAGCCAGAACCTTATATAGGTTGTAGCGCTTTATAAGAAGAAGAAGATTACAGCGTCGTCAAGCAAAACAAAATAAATAAATAAACAAATAAATCAGACTGTGCAAAATAAGGACGCTTGTTAATAAGAAAGGTATAATTTTCCTTGTCCAGGTCATGAAGGCAAGTATTTAGTGCAGAAGTGCACTTCCTCTTATTCTCAAATTCGGAACAAAATGGTAGGTTGGCCAAATAAACATCTCAAAGTGTTTAAAAATCTGAATGTACTTTAATTCATGAATGTAAGTTTAGGAATATACAAATCTTGTAAACTTCGTTAAGTACTGCACGTCATGATTATGTACGCATATACGTACACGTAATAGACAATAAATGTGTCAGTAAGCATATAAAAAAGAGAAAGTTAGTCAGTCCTTCCCCCAAAATTTCCCAAACCTGTGTTCACACATTGAGTCACAGTTTGCAAACTAAAAATCTTTTTGCACCGCTCATGAAATTAAGTCAATATCACTATCTTGCAGTATTTTGATCTGAGTCTGTCTCTGTCTATGGAGGAAAGTTATGTCATTATTTATTGTTCTTTTATGTCGACTACTTAGGTTTCCTGCTTTACGAGAAAGTACCACTTGTGACGTTACACTCTTATGTCTTTGTTAAGAACAGCAATTAAAATAGAGCGTTTGTGATAATACGGCCTCTGAATAGCATACTCTCAATGCAAGTGCTGTTTTTATTGTCTTTCAGGCTCAAGAATAACTGGAGTCTGCATCCGCATAGTAATTTTTACTGCTTCTTCGATATTGCGTTTTTCGAAGTCCCCAGATTCGAGGTTTTTCTTATCATGTCCTTTCACACAGATTTACTCTGCAAATTTCTTGACATGTCTGCCGTACTGCTGCTAATTGTGACTAAGAATAAACCAAACACAAAACTCAATTTTCCTTTTTAATTTCTCTCGTACTGGTTTGTAATTTGTAATAGATGAGCAGTGTGACACTTTGTTAACAAACACGCCAATATTTTAAAATCTAATTAAGCCCTTATTAAATATCGTTTTATTCCAAGTCACCGCGTTATGTCCCTTTTGTTTTCGCGATTCTTGTAAATGTAATTTCGGAAGAACCGTCATTTACAGATAGCGTCTTGCGGAGCTCTAATGCCACATTGGTGTGATCATGTGCTGAATTAACGTCCGGTGTCATTACGTCCTTACCCATTTGCTGAAACTGATCTATAGCAGCAATATGCACAATTTCTCGTTACTAAGCAAGGCAAGCTTTCCACCAGTGACGACATACTGTGTACATACCTACGTACCTCTACCACAGACAAAACATATAACCTTTTGGTGCCATAATTATTTTTTTAATTTTAGCACATCCTGTATATAAAATGTGAATAATACAGAACCTAAATACGTTAGAATTATGAAACAAACTGCATTTTGAAGAGAAAGAAACGGTGAGTATACACCACGTTTAAAATATTCGGTACCTATATTTGTTGAATAAATATATAAAATGCAGCTTTAGAGGTTAGCGGTGCGGTACGTCAAATATAGTTGACGTTAGGCGTCTAAAGGTTAATCAACGTATGACGACATTCCCCAACCAAAAAATTTTCAAGCATACAGATATTAAGTACTTTAACATAGCACGTATTTTATATATTTCCACGGGTGTACATTTGATTATTTTAATTCTTTTTAATACTTCTTGACGCTAATATGACCTAAAGCGAGGTCAACAGGTATATTTTATTCTTAATATTTAAATACAAACAACTTTATCAGCTTTTATGTTTGTAGTCCTTATTTGGTCACGTTTGAAGAAGCTTGCTCCCCAGATAGTATGATTTGTACCAGAGGCTGCAACTATAGTTTTATGTGCTCCTGATGATGGACGCGATGGACGCTCGAAACATGTAAAGTAATTTAGCAGTAAATAAATATCTGCATACTGTTGCATCTTATTGGATTTCTTCAACCTAGAATTTCATAAGCGTTAAAAGAAATTTCCTGTTTCGCTAAAATATTCGTTTAGCCAAAACTCTCTTTTAGGAGAAATTTGTAAACGTTACAAAAAAACTTATATATAAAACATATATGGATATTATAAATTGACAATTATTGTTCTATTCAATAAAATTTCGGGCTGCTATCCACGTGAGTCTGATCAGGTATACCAAGATTCAGAAACAGACTTCTTCACCATCTTACTTTCAAATTTTCTCTCTCCGTCAACCGGAGCTTTATTGAAACTGATCCCCAAAACAGCAAAGAAGGATAGAGAGGTTCCATAGTACAAAAATTCTTTTTAGGGGCGTATTTACATGCATATGGACATAAATACTATTAATTTCCGTGTAAGAAAAATGTAAGTGTATTGTTTATCATTAAATATCTTTTTTTTTCAGGTCACAACATAAAAATCAGTACCCGGAAGTATTACACACCAACAAAGAATATTCGGTGAGTTTATTCACGATATGGTTATAATGTGAAATAAAGTAGGTGCTAATAATATATGTAGGTAATATTCTTGAGTATTTAAAGTTCAAAACGTTATGTAAAAATAGTTAATTACTTCAATTTGATATTTATATTAAGAATTGGAACCTAACTCTTGCACAACCTAATATGCTCTTGACATTGTACAATATTAGATCTGAGTAGATACTCGCACATCTATGCGACCAGTGCCCCGAGATTAAATTTTTGCTCCAAAAGGATGTTATATACGCGAAAATTTCTGTTCAAATAATTAAGTAACATGTGCTGTGTTCGATAGAGAGAAAAATGAAGCTAAGAAAATATTAAAATTATTGTAGTTTATCCACGAAATTGATCCCAGTGTAGTATCTGGTCTAAAATGTTTAGGACTGCAGAAACCATAAATTTTGTGGTACATTTCTTTGTCTACGTTTACTTTTGTATGAAATAGTTTCTAAACAAAGGTTGCAGAATTTTCAACACATGGAAATTGAAAACGAATTTTGCGAACAATTATTTTAATTCTGTGAGAAATTTTTTCACAAAAATTAGACTTTGCAGCTTCTTGTAGGTTAAATAGAACTGACATCTGAATCTCAGAGGTCATTCGTAATTATTTCACGTTCCGAAACTGACCTAATAATTTTTCCAAATCTCTTTTCCTACAATATTTCAACTTTTGTTTACCTCCAAACGAACACAAGCGAAGTACACAAAATTCAGCAAAATATTTCATGTCATATCTTTTGTCACACTCCGTTTAACTGACGTGTTTTTTGTTCTTCTTCTGAATACATTATTGAGCACATATGCAGCTTTCCTTATTGCATATTTCTGCGAAAATTAGCTTCTCAATAATTACATTTAAATGTAGAATAGCGTCTTCAGCTACTTGCTGATTATTCAAGGAGGGCTTTGTCAACACAAACATTACTAGCCAGCTTTTTCTTCCCTTTTATGCCATTCGTATTACGCCTCGCCATTTATTTATAGAAATATTTAAAACGTTTTCCTACAGATAAGTCTCCCACAATTCTTTTCATCTATAGACTCACTTTCATAAGACTTGCTTTATATAAAAGTTCGTTATTTTAAGCGATTCAAATCTTAGTATTTATAAATATCTAAAAACCTTTTATTATATACGTTATAATTCCAATACAATTGTTAACGTCCTACTTTAGGTACAATTAAAATAATGTATGTAAATTACGATGACAACACTGATTTTCCGATAATTACAACAAGTAGCTTAATCCTTTTTTGTGGCTCAACAGCCCCATTTGGGCCTAGCCGCCACAGTGCTAACGTTTCAAAATCACACTCAGACACGCCACACTGGGTAGGAATCCTCTGGATCAGGGATCGTTCCGGTGCTCAGACCTCTACTTGACAACACACAGCTCTCACAAGGGACGGACATCCACGAACCATGCGGGTTTCGAAACCAAAATTCCATCAAGCGAACGACCGTAGACCCACACCTTAGACGACGCGGCTACCGGGTCGACAGTTTAAATTTGATCATACATTTAATATAAATTGTATTTCGACACGCTTAGGAAACGTTTAATTTTCCACATAGTTATATTTTGCCAAATAGAGCGTTATGGTTGGCTTACATTAATAAAAAGTTAAGATTTCATTCTCAGTCAAATAATACGTTTTGTACCTTATACGTCTTTGCACAAATAATTAGTAGACGTTTTTACAGATATCCGTTTTTTTTGCTTTGTGACCAAATTAAAAATTTTGTATCAAAAAATAAAAGAAACACTCGTTAAAAGAAAAGTAAGCGAAACACCATGAAATAAATCATATTTTCTGGGTAAAAGTAATTAGTGACACATAATTACACATGTCTCGAACATACCTCGGATAATCTAAAAGAATAAAAGTTTTCGCTTCCAGCTCTATCATCTTTCCTTCTGAACGGCTTTGTTAAGAGTTTAAATAAAATTATTCAAAGAAACAGAAAGGCAAAACTTAACAGAAAACCCATTCTTCTGTTAAGTCTATTCGAAGAGTAGGAAGTGGAGTAGCAGCTTGGACATGTGTACGTTTGTGCACATCTTTACTGTCATTTGTACAGAAAAGTGTGACAACGCAATGTATAGCAAGAAATAGACTTGTATATGTTGTATTTATACATTTATTGTGCTTTTGTATATTGCGTTCTACTGCCCAGGAAATGTTGGATGAAAGGGACTGGTATCTGAGGAGAAACGAAATATGCATCACCGGAAACAACACAAACAACCCTGGCCCCCTTAACAAATAAACAGTTGAATGCAAAAAAAGGGTAGAGACTATACTAGGGAAGTAAACTTAAACTGGAGCAAGAAGTTTAGAAGTTTTATTACTTTTTCGGGACGCGCAAATTCAAAGGAAGGGATTGGGGTTATTGGGTTCGAAAGTGAAAGGAAACAAAAAATTGAAACTAATGCACTGTCAGGGTTTATGCAGAAAATATTTTGACTACGGTTATTGTGTTTGATATTTTAGTTGAGACGTGGCCATGTATATTTTGCTAAGGAGGTGCATTTAAGATGTGGAGGACTTTGGAACAAGCGAGGTATAAAAGAAAACAGGCAATATAGCTGTAAAAAGTGTGAACATTACATACAGATGAAGGGAATGCCAGCAAAGAAAGACAGGACTGACAGAGAGGGCAGTGCATTCCATCAAGTGCGTTGCTACGTGCGAACAACAGAGTGTACGTAGATATAAACAAAAAACAGGTCTACTTTGAGCGAAAATATTGCCACTTAGCATAAGGAACAAATCTTTGTTCTGGCAACGCTTACTGACTTTTTTTAAACTTTACGTTTACCATCCCGGAGTGTTTGAACTATAGAAATAAAGAAAGGATCACAACAGTCAATCACAGCAGTATTTTATAATGTTCTTAAAATGTATTAGTAACAATATGGGGTACATGTTTCGACTCATATCGAGTCATCTTCAGGCCCTCAAGGTGTAGAGCCAGACATACAAACGCTTATTGCATTGTGGGATCCCCAACGCGTACAGAATAAAAAGTATGCATTATATCGCTTACAGAATAAAAGTAGGCATTGTATAATGCATACTCGTTATTCTGTAAGCGTTGGGGATCCCACAATGCAGTAAACGTTTGCATGCCTGGCTCTACACTTTGAGGGCCTAAAGATGACTCGATATAATTCGAAACATGTAGCCCATATTGTTACTAATATATTATAAGAATTTTATAACATAAAGTTGTGTCTGACTGTTGTGATCCTTTCGCTTACTGACTTTCTGATATTGAGTTCGGAAGTATTTTATTAAAAATACCGTCTTCTGCGAAGTGATTTTTTACATTTTCCCGTGGACAGCAACTTTCCGGAAGAGTCTGCTGCCTCCATCTTCATGGTTTAGTAGAGTATCTTGACTACCTGCGGACACGCGGTGGTGCAGTTGGTTGAGGCACTGCGCTACAAGCCGGAAGGTCGCAGGTTAGATTCCCGATGGTGTCATTGGAATTTTACACTGACATAATAATTCCGGCAGTCCTGGTGTCGACTCAGCCATTAACAGATACCAGCACCAGGAATATTTCCTGGGGCGTACAGGCGGCCGGTGCCTAGGGCGGACAACCTTATCACGTTCATGTGCCGATTGTCAGGAAATGTGGGAGCCTTAACTTCCTGGATATCAGACTTCATTGCATCATATCCCATGAGCAACTGAACTTTGTAGGCGCTACCATGAGCAAATAAATATCACGTAATTAGTTTATACGGGCTTCAATTACATTTTAAGCAGCGAAGTATCAAAATTATTTTAATAATGTTGTGTTTGTAGAATATGTTTTGTATTTCACATCCGGCTACATAGGTAGCGACTTACGTCACGATAACTGCGTTTTGAACTGCTTGAATTTGTTGGTTTGCAGTCCGGAATTTTGAAGTGCGCCCTCTTGCATGCAGGGTACAGTGTTAATCCATGTGTAGGTTAGCTTCAGTACTGCCGCAGTTGAGGAATTTCATACCGAGATGCTAAGAGCTTAGGTCAATACATCAAAGTAACAGGGAGGGAGGGCATCTCGCAGTGGATGCGCTAACTTTGAAACCGTGTATTCTGATAATCCGGCTCATATTTCCTATGACTTTCCATTTCAACTGTCAGGGACCACTTAGCGATATTAATGCGAAAGTTGTCAATAAAGGAAATGTTGACTATTAGTTTTGTTGATGAAACCAAAGCAGTTACGGATTCCCCAGTGTAACATAATTTAAGATACATTTTGCTTTCGGTGTTTACATAGCCCTACGTATAGGCCCAAACGAAAATTATTCCTTTGCCATAGGCTATACGGGACGTGAGGAGACTATTTGTGAAGCAGAATTCTGGCGAAATTATTTGTAGTATTTACACAAATATTAAAACTTTTGACGTTAAGCAGTTGTGTATTTGCTTTGAATTACATCACATTTAAAAGACGTCAGTGTTAGTTTGGACACTGGCTACGGTTTCAAGATAAGGAAAAAGCCGACAACGTTTCGTGGAATGGGCGTCCTTCTCTCTTCACGTGGAAAGGGGAAGAAAACTATTCAAACTAAAAAAAATGTATCTAGACCTATAAACAAATTGTGTTAAACTTAGAATAATAAGATTTTAATTTTTTGGTACGTAAGAAATTTTACTTTATTATCTTACTCCCCCATTTTTTCCTTTGTCTTTGCGTGTCGTATTTTTTGAAACTCACAGCATGTTCAGAAAATTTTTTGACCGTTTTGTTTAATTAAAACCTGTAATTCCAACTAAATTTCGACTGAAAATAGATTTAAATTTGTTTGGAATTATGAAAGACCATCATTGTGATACCTTAAATATATTTCCCTTTATTGCTTCAAAATTATTTGCAATATTGCCCTACTCTAAAATAGTGTGCTGTAAGTCTGAGGGCCTGAGAATATAATGGAAAATCTTTAGGCCAATACGTCTTGACGAAATAATAATCAATAAAAAAAGAAGTAGTCACTGTGAACATGAATTTTAACCTGCCTACCTCTCTTATTTGCTTGAATATTGATCATGTGTTTGTTTTAATGTACAGGGTGAACACAAAAACACTCCTTGATTTCAAGTAGTTATAAAATCAAACCTTACTGGAATATTCTTACAAAATTTGTGGCTACAGCTGCATAAACTTATACAGTTTCATGTGGTATCGCACACACTCAATGTGCCCCCCTCTTGTTACTCGGCAAACATCGATGCCATAATCTAGCTCGTACCAGACTCTCTGCAGCATATCCAGCGTGACCGACTTAACAACTGCAGTGATGCTTTCCTGCAGCTCATCTACGGTTGCGGGTAGTGGAGGTACATAGACTCTGTCCTTCACGAACCCCCAAAGGAGAAAGTTCAAACGTTCGGGTCCGGTGATCTCGGGGGCCACTTGCAGAACACCTGGTCATTTTGTCCAGCGCGGCCAATCCATCTGTTTGGCAAGTGCTCGTTGAGAAACGTGCAGAGAGCAAGATGCCAGTGCACTATCTGCAGTCCCATATTTATAGAAATATTCCAGTAAGTTTTGATTTTATAACTACTTTAAATCAGGGAGTGTTTTTGTGTTCACCCTGTATTATAGCTTGTCGCATATTTATTACATATTTTTCTATTTCTCACTGTTGCCCCTAATCATATGCATTTTTACGAAGATTTATGCATCACTGTGAAGGAAAAGACCTCTTTCCAAGTTTTATAGATAATTCCTGTAGTTTCTTTCAAATGTTATAGTATACAGGTCCGATTGTGGCCCTAAAAGTGAGCCGAAAATAGTCATTTTTGTAATAAACTGTTTTGTGCATGACGGAAATCCTTTGGATAAATTTATTGATCGGAGATCAACGGGTTGTGTCACCTAAAGATCAAAAGTTCCAACGTTTTAGTTACACTTGTACAAGACTCATGATCTCTCATACAAAGGACCGATGTCCTCAGAGACAACGTCATGACAGCCTAAGCTTTACTACGTCACAAAAACCCAACCGATAATCTCGTTTGTGAGAAGTAATAAAAAATACTTGTGAAGACGGAAATACGGCGTACGATTGCCAGCCACAGTTGTTGTAGGGTCGTATATACTGGATGTGCAAGGAGTACATGAAATTAAAAGTCTTAGGAGTTTAAGTGGTATTAATTTTAAACTTTCTACGGAAGGGTTCGAGGTTTGTAGACTTTCAACTTAGAACAATTTTATTCGGTTTTGCTGCCTTTTCGATGTAGGGGATCTTAAGAAAAATTAGATTTCCTACGGGATAGGTTGTTTAGATATAGGGGATTCTAACTCTACACAAAGAGGTGTATATGTTATGGAACACACTTTCAACAGTAAGAAGAATCATATAGGTAAATAGTTTTTTACGATATATTCATGACGTGCTTTGTTCTAATGCAAAAAGGGACTTTCCAGATGTGAAAATTTATCAATGAAGATTAGAGATATGTGGTATTAAGGTTTAATTGACCTCGTTATTGTTACTAGTTGGTTCCCATATCTGAAAGAAGAGACAAGAACTGCGGCATATTAAACGAAACTTCTAGTACTGCATTGCTTGATTAGGCCCGAAACTTGCAAGTTGAGCCGAGAGTTGCTATAAAATAAGAAATTTCTTAGGATTTAGAAAATAATTATTATTTTAGGATTTTCAGTTACCACTAAAACAAAAAAAAATCTACGTATTCTTACTTTTCAAAATATTCATCAGGATGACATACTGTCTGAATTATTTACTTCCTTTATCGTCTAACAAAAGCGCAGAAAAAAATATGAATAAACAAATTTCTAAACGAACTGGATTCAAAAAAGAGCCAATGGTTTACATACAAACAAGATCCGTGAGTACTCAGGCAGCACAGCCGGCTACATTGACATAACGAATACATCTACATATTGAAGAATCTGTCGCATATATTTATGTCCACGTCTGACCGGTTTTTTATGTATTTTTCAGCAGGCAGACTTATTGCTGTAAGCGCAAAATCGATTCTGTCCAGAGAAATATTTAAAATAATAAACGTTTTTAATGGACTAAAGTTCAGCGAAATTTATTTCTGTTGCTTCATTAAAGCCTATGCAGTTTTCGGAGTTGAGATAGAATTTACATTTTTGTATATAATATAGATTTATTATGTTGTGTTGTTGAAGTATGGGAGTTCATTGTTTCAAATAGGATGCAATTTTGGGGCATGTGTATAAAAAGTGTTGCAGTAAAGTTGAGGTATTAATACGAGTTTCCTGGACTTAGTTTTGACATGAAACTATGGGCAGACGATATTTAACTTCCAAGATTCTCAACAGAAAGGGGAGCATTACATGTACACGTATCCAATTCGCCCCTTACTGGAACAATTTGTATCTGAAGCAATTCCTGGTTTTAAAATTCCAGCTTCTTCCACTGTACCCATTCAAATGATCAACAGTAGGATCGTCAAATGCAAAAATCACCTCAGTCTAATGTTGGCTGATTGAAGTAATAAAATAGAATAAATAATATGTGTAGGGAGTTTGATGGAATGGTGACATATTAACGCAAAGGATAATTCCTCTAAGTCTCAAATTAACCTTAATTCTCTCTCAAGGTTCAACCTGTGCCTCCTGAACCCACCTCCGCCTCAGTTATAAAACCAATCCCTTAAAGCTGTGTAAGAATAAAATCGCTCTTTGTTCTGAGAACAATACAAAACACATAAATCTTGCTGCTTCCTTTATTCAGCCCTTTTCGAAGATAAAATGTGCTTATACTGTAGAATCCAAAAGTGTTATTTATATTTTACAAACTTCTTTTGTCAGACAAGGTAGTAAGATTTAAAACTCGATTTTTTAAGGTAAAATAATATTATTATTCCCAACAATTTATATTCAAAGATTTATATCACTGGTTGACCCACAAGAAAACTTTACGTCATTTCATTCGTACTGCAATGTTTTACGGTCTATGTTATGTTTACTGAGGAAGCTACGTTATTAGCTTAACCCTTTAAAGACCAAACGTGTCTGTTTTATGTAAGAGCTCAGTGCGTACCGCGCAGTTAACACTCTCCACCACGGTTATACAAAACCAATCTGCTAATGTTGTGTAAGGCAAAAGTCGATACTTGTTGTGAGATCCGTACAAAACACATAAACGCAATGTGAGCACCATGTAGAATTTTTTAAATGTTAAACCTGGCGGTACGTAAAGTAATCGCTCGGCTATAAACGGTTAATTGGATTTACTCGGGAGAACCTAATGTTAAAGTTGCTTATTTTAGGTACCACGACATCAGAAAGACAGGAATTTTTTTAATATGTACAATCGTATGCCATTCAAATATAAAACACAAGTCAAATATTATGTTTATTCTAGACGTTAATAGTTGTCTTAAATTCGCCGTCAGATATGGGTTTCTACTGTTCTGATGGCGGGGAATTTATTTTGAATTACCGTATATTCTCGAATCTAATCCGCACTCTTTTTACAGTTTCAGAGGGCCAAAAAATCAGATGCGGATTAGAATCGCGTGCGGATTAGATTCGCGGTTGTGTGCTGGATTTTGGAAAAATGATAGAGCTGTTGTACGTGCCGTAAGAACAAAACAATACAATAATTTATTATTTTATTTATTATTCATAATATATTATATAATATTTATAATTTATTATCCATCAGACTCGCCGTCATCACTCATAAATAAATCGTTATCCGTCACCCAGTCACTATCATCTTTATCTTTACCATCGTCCTCCCATAGAATGTCATCTTCGGATCCGTCCAAAGCATTGCTTATGAAACACTTCTTGAAAGATCTGACGATAATGCTCTCCGGGATGGCTTTCCATGCAGCCGACACCGACCGCGCGACTTCTGAAGGCGGTTGAAGAAAATGTGCGGATTAGAACCGCAAACTAACTTTTTTTTCGTTTAAGAAATCGGCAACAACTAGTGCGGATTAGATTCGGGTGCAGATTAGATTCGAGAATATACGGTATATAAGTGATTTTTTTTCACTCATTTAAACTGAAACCTCATGTATGTGTATGCGGAACGTAAGATTAGTACCGGTACATGAATGTGTAAAACGAATTTTTATATTTCCGATTTTAGGGTAATTTAATGCTGTTTAATTTTCTCCATTAGGAATAACGTTATTTTACTAGGATCATTTGAAAGAATGCAAAGGTTTGCTTCTTTGCACTTAACGTACACTCATATCATATTGCATTACATATCAGGGATAGTCACAAAGCAAATCGCGCACGCAACTTGTGCCGGTCGCCAGTTTTTTCTGTTCAAAATAATATTGATATAGAATATGCTCACAAATCTGTCCGTGCAAGACGTCGTAAAAGATCTTACCAATAAACTTCTAAGTAACTAACAAGAACTCACTGTGTCTGGATAAACTTAAAAGAAGCCACAGAGTAAGGTAAAAATACCTTTCAACAACTTTTTTTCTCGCGTTGCCTATGAAAGTGTCGATCCCGAAGAGCGTCTAAATGGCCACCCCTGCTATATACGTATTCAGTAAAATTTTATTTCCTCACTGATTCTCTTTTAGATAATCTTTCACGTATAGGTCTGCAGAGGTATATGCAGAGGTAATCATGAAGTATTTTGTTTAAAGAATGATTAATCCAAATACTTTTCTGCGTTTCAAAGACTTCGCTCATAATCGATACATTACTTGCAACCAATTAGTTCCTCTCATCGCGTGCCTGAATAAGGTAATATTTTTAATTCTCTTTTCATAACATCCTTTGCCTTATGCCGCCAAACTTGCGTCCATTAGTTTCACAGTATCAAGAGAGGTTTACATGCGAAAAATGAACATGGACGTTACATTTAAACAAATACTGTCATAAATATCCGAAGCTAAATGTTCTCGGAGACTCAAGTCTACTTGTATATCACGCTTTGTCAAATGACTAATAATTACCACACAGCAGGTGGAGTATGTTGAAGATGAAGTCTTCAGAATTCTTCAAAATTTCGATAAAATCTTATAGAGCGCAGCATTTCAAAATACATGAGTTTTCAGCAACACATCTGTGAGAAAATTAGGTCTCCCATTTGCGTATTTGCTGTTGCTTACACAATACACATGAATTTCATAGTTACTGAAGTTTTGATATTCCCCTCCTGAGTTCTTCTACTCAGTCTACAAATAAAGCTGGTCTCGAAATGCAGGTCTTTGATGAGGTTTAAACTTTTAATGCGTAATAGCCATTTCTGTGCAGTTGACTGAAAATCAAGATTTTATGTGTTGTTTGATTCTGGCTGAGTTTTTTCTACACTGCTTTCTCCAGATAATTTTTCTGACTGTCACATCTTTCTAATAAATTTCTGTACTCTAACCCACATACTAGCGAGTAAATTTCAAGGTACGAGGCTATGAAACTTAAATCTTAAGTTGTTCTGTGTATAATACAAAATAGGTCCTGTCTTCTGTAGACCTGTGTGTGTAGTATATGTACATTAGTCTGTCCAAATTTAATTATCTCCACCTTTCTTTAAAAAAATGGTGACAGGTCATTGTGTTTGTCTCTATTCTTCGTTTACGTAGCCTGTATTTTGTCTGGTTTATTGTGTAACTTCAGGTGTCAAGGAGCAACACTACACTTAGAATCGTATGATCAATAAAACTGTAGATTGAGTGGTGCTGTGGATTCAGTTGAAGGGCATAGTATCTTATGTTAGTTTACTGTTGTCGTCAGGGAGGAGATTTTCTTGAACTAAAGCCGTCTAGATTCTGACTAACATACCTACTTGGCAGGATGATGTAATATCTTGCTTACTGCTATCTCAGCACCAGGCCTTCATTGCCCTGAGCTACGCTAGGCTGCGTGAGTAGCATTCATCACAACCACGGTTTGGCCATACGCTGAAGTTTCTGTAATAATTGCAGACAAACGGCTTTAGATAAGGCTTTAGATTCTTTAAAGCAACTTAACATATAGTAACAATTCATATTATAGATCTATTTAAATATAATAAATTCAGTAATTTTTATTAATGCATTTTCATTTTGCTGTACAGATTATGTAATTGTTATATCATTGTTAATGGCTAATACTATAAATTAACCAATTAAAATATTATCTTTCTTTATTTTAAATAAATCTTCTTAAATCTATCGATAAGAATTGAAACTAAGCATGAAAAATAAATGTTGCAAAGTGCCCCGTTTTGTAGTGTGCTTTATAAAGGTAAAGTATTACCGTTACAGGCCTGGTGTGGCCCAGAGTATGGGTAGAGGTATAGCTCTACTGTTTCACGATCACGGTATTAGAAGGGGGTGATTGGTCAGCAGCACGCTCCGGCCGCACTTTACTCCCGGGAAAGATCCGGTACCCATTTTACAGGAGGCTGAGTGGGTCCCAAGGCTGGTCTGGACGGGCGGAAAATCTCGTCCCCATCGGGATACGATCCTGGACCCTCCAGCCCGTAGCTCAGTCGCTATACCGACTGAGCTACCGAGCCCCAGTTTGCTTTATACTTCCTCAAATTAAAGAACATTTCACGGTTTTAAGGAGTGTTTTAACAGTTTTCTTTAAACACTGGATTTATATTGTAATTGCTTTATAAAACCAACCATGGAAATTTATTTATATTAAGTTGATTATCTCGTTCCAGGCTAAAGGTATGCATTGCCTGTATACGTAAAACCTCACGTCAAAAGTGTCTTAATTCTTACATACAAAAAAAAAAAACAGTAAAAAGGCGAACCTTATCATACCCCAAAAAA
>Ga0123352_10001579_pt1 | contig 30530 bp, 28 predicted proteins | sample TergutLab28metaG_FD_89700 | JGI IMG/M metagenome (GOLD analysis project Ga0123352, IMG submission 89700) | Labiotermes labralis P1 segment gut microbial communities from Petit-Saut dam, French Guiana - Lab288 P1 | ecosystem: Host-associated > Arthropoda: Insects > Digestive system > Gut ...
TAAACAGAAATCACCGCATATCCGCTTTCCTCGCCATTTACAAGTACGGTGTTTCTTAATACTGTTATATCCTCACTTAGGTCTGTTCTAACAGTAACACTGAACACAAAAGTTATAACGTCGTTCGGAGCCAAGTTGTCAATCACTATACCATCCATCAACTCCGCTACTGTAAAGTTTGTAACTATACTATTACTGCTTGCTATAACAATGTTGCTGTCCGCTACCTCTATATGTGGCAAAAGCTCTGCAAGTGTATCTTGTATTAAAATCTCAACAGCGTCTGCTGTGCCACCGTTTACAACGGTTATCGTGTATGTCAGATCCTCGCCCGGCGAGGCGTAACCATCACCGTCTGCGTCAGACACGGTCTTCATAGCCATCAGACCGGGTTCGCCTGCCGGTGCCCACTGCGCCACAAAAGTACGTGGTCCCTCTACCAAAAGCTCTGCCACAGCCTCAGCGTCTATTACCAAACCAATATAAACTCCGTTTTCGTCAACTTCCTGCCATCCGAGAAAATCATGGTTTGGACGAGAAGGAGCAGGTACATTGTTTGCACCAATCTGCATACCATCATCTAAGGTATGTGTGATATTCGCTGTAGAGCCGCTAACATTACCTTGGTTTAAGTTGAAAGTCACGGGATGTAATAAAGGCACATATTGCAAGAAAAGATTCCGACCTGAGTTCGGGATTGCGAAATTCATAATACCGGGTAGGATTGGCACAGGCTCCGCCGTCGGGTCTCCCGCAGTGGCATCTTCTATAGTCCACTCGGCAACTGTCTTGAAGTCAAAGTTAAAGATTGTTGTTAATTCAGCATTGTTTGCAGAAAGGATTATGCCACCGGACCCGCCGACGTAGGGGACAAACTCCGGAGCATTTTCCGCCGGGTTTGCACCTGATGCATGCGCTCTGGCAGCGTGTACTGTGGCAGAGGGCGTGTCTGTCTGAAACAGGGCGACAATATTTGTCCGGGCATGGGAGTATCTGAAGTCCGGAATGGTGAAGCCGCCAATTTGACCGTCCGCATTGGCAATCATCTTTATGTTCGGTGCGGGAACATCTGTAAAGCTTGCTGCTCCGGCGGGATTATTCACATTGATAATCGTATTTATGTTGTTAAGCTGTGTTTGCAGATTTGGAGCGACGGTTTGATTCTCCACAACCCAATACCCTGTGTCTAATTGCAAAAGTGCATGGTTTGCCGCCTGAGCTCTCTTATGATTGTAAACTTGTATTGCCGCATTACTATTTCCACCGTTAGCAGTTCTAACCAATGCCCAAGTAAAATCTTCGGGTACAAGAATGTTGCTATAACGGAAGTCTTGAATGTAAATACTGCTCGTTACATGAGGCTCCGGTACTGTAAGCGTTCCGGCAAATACAATATCCCGCTTAACAGTCGCTATTTCGGCAGGGGTCATAGCAACCCCGCCCACATTGAGATTGCCGGTGACGGTGTGCTCGATTTTTATTATAGACGTACCACCGCTTAACGTAGAAGAGGCTACCGGCGAATGTGCGAAACCTGTTCCGTCGCTATTAGGGTTTGCGATATTCAAATTGTAAAAATAATTGCCCGAAGTCCGGTTAAACTGAATAACGCCATAACCGGTCATTGTGCGTACGTTTCTAATGGTGAGATTTTCAAAGTTTCTCTGAGAGCTTACAGAGCCATCAGGCGCAAGACCGGGCGTAAAAATATTTATTGCAGTATTTTTGCGCTGGTTATTAGCAGTCAGGGTTTCAGCTATCGGAAGACTCGTTCTGCTTCCAATATTTTGCAAAATAACATCTCGAACAACAAGGTCTGTGGCATTGGTCGAAATCATCCAAAAATACTCGCCGCGACTAGCTTGGTTTTGACCGCCAAGCGTTCCGCCTTGGCGCACCATATCAATACTTGAGCCATCGAAAATAATGTTCTCAATATGAATATTAGGCGCTTGAATTACGTTTCTTGCCATAAATCCTGTGGCATTAGATCCGCCACGCGTTGAGCCTGCAGGTGCTTTATAAAATGTTGCCAACGGTTCGCCTGAGGCATCTCTATTCAATCCTACGAATGCTACATTTGTGACATTAAATTTATTCATAACCGAAAAGTCGTCGGTATCAAGAAATGCGCCGTCGTCAAAGAAGTATACCGTATTGCTCTCAAAGGTAATCCTATTGCTATTAAATTCTGCTGGAATCAATCCTGCGGCTTGATTAAGCCTTACAAACGGCGACACATCCCACAAAGGCACGTTCGGCGCACCCGCAGAGCCTCCGACTCCCGCGACATTCTGTCTGGTAATATAATGAACCGTAGCGTCACCACTCCAAACGAGATTGCCAAACCCGTCAAAATATTGCGTAAATCTTGATTGCCCATGCAAACTCTCATATGCCGGGTCTCCGGTTACAAAAAAGAAATTGTTACGTCCATTTTCCCAAAAATCATACTTAGGCGCAACATAATCGCCGGGACCGACAATCCCAACGGTGAAATCGCTCACCGGGATCTCTGCCGGAGGCGCTTGGTCACCTACGATGTGCGGTACAGGAACCATCTGACCTGCAAGGGGCATGACCGGCACAAAGGAAAGCAACATTATAATGGATATTGCGACTGCTAAAAGTCTGGTTGCCATCTTTTTACTGTTCATAAATTTTTAACTCCTTAAATACATGCGTCGGTTTATCTGACAATGTCAGTATAGCAAAAACCTGCAGAAAAGTATAGGGTTTTTATCTAAAATTCACACAATAGAAACATACCTCTGCAAGACAACGAAAAACGCGGTGTTGCAAGGATTTCCACTACATCTTTATTTCAATATGCAAAGTCCGCGACTCGCTGCTGTGCAACGAGTGCAGACTACTTTGTTTCCGAGGGAAGTGTCTGTAAACCATTTTCTGGTTGACAGAATCAGGGGCTAATGGTATGTTCAGTGGGTTGAAATGTCGATTTAATTCTCAGCGTGAGATGTAATCAATAGAACATGAGGTGGTGAGGGAGTATGTTAAAAGAGCTTAGCACGGATGAGGCATGTAAAATTCTCTTCGACCTTGATGTTTGTATCCCATGCAGGATCGAAGAAGTTCTGCTTGATCAGGCGTTGCATCGCGTTATCGCAATGACGATAGTGGCGCAAACCGATGTTCCGCCATTTGATAGAAGTCCATTCGATGGTTTTGCTTTTCGTGGTGAAGACACTGTCGGCGCAACAAGCGAAAACCCTGCGGTTTTAAAGGTTATTGAGGAAATCCCGGCCGGTAAATTACCATTGCATAAAATCACTCCCGGTTATGCGGCGAAGATACTCACCGGTGCGCCGATCCCCGAGGGTGCAAATGCTACTATCAAGTATGAACTCACTTCTTTTTCAGACGATACTGTCAATATTTTTAAGAAAATCAGACCGAATACAGACATAGTGCGTGCGGGAACTGATGTCAAGCCAGGGAAGGCACTCACATATCCGGGGCAGCTAATAACGGCGCCGGTGATTTCCTCTTTGGCAAATCAAGGTTGCCCAAGAGTTGACGTTTTTTGTAAACCGAGGATTTCGGTTATAAGCACGGGGTCGGAGTTATGCGAAGTCGGCGAACCTTTAAGACCGGCGGCGATATACAATAGCAATGTTCATACTATTTCGGCATATCTCAACGACGTCGGTGTCGAGGCTATTAACCGCGGCTCAGTCCCTGATGATCCGGACGAAATAGCTCAGGAGGTAAGTCTCGCATTGCTACAGACCGACATGGTTATTACGACCGGTGGCGCATCGGTTGGCGATTATGACTGGGCAGTGACAGCGATGGAAAAGCTTGATGCTAGAATACTATTCTGGAAAGCATCATTGAGACCGGGGGGCGCTATTTTGGTTGCCGAAAAAGCAGGCAAGGTTGTTATTAGCCTTTCCGGGAATCCTGCGGCTGCTGTTATAGGGCTTCTCAGAATCGGGATGCCATACATCAAAAAGCTTTGCCGCAGGGTTGATTGTTTCTACCCGGAGATAAGTGTTGCATTACGCCGACCGCTTAAAAAATCGAGCCCAAAGATGCGTATTTTGCGAGGCACTTTGGAGATAGAAGACGGAAAAGCATATTTTGCCGAAGCCGGGAATCAGGGGAGTGAGACAACCTCGTCACTCGTAGGCTGCGATTTATTGGGAGAAATCCCTATGGGTTCACCGCCGCTTCCTGCCGGAACGATTATCAAGGCATATAGGATATAGACAACGATTGAATATGGCAGGCAGATATGGATTTGAAGCATATATAAACGAAAAGGCATGATTGAAGTATGAAGGACAATTTTGGAAGAGACATTTATTATCTGAGGATGTCAATAACGGATCGCTGCAACCTGCGCTGTATATATTGTATGCCGGAGAACTGCGGCGAATTACAAAAGCAGGATGATTTACTGACCATTAACGAAATCAAGGAAATCGTCCGCGCTGCTTCAAACTGCGGAATAACAAAGGTGCGATTGACAGGCGGCGAACCACTTGTGCGCAGTGATATATTAGACATTTGTCGGGTGGTTTCTCAGACTCCGGGGATAGTTGAGCTTTGCTTGACGACTAATGGTGTGTTGCTTACTAAACTCGCTGAGGATTTGAAAGCGGCGGGCGTAACGCGCCTTAATATAAGTCTGGATTCACTGAATCCTGAAACATATTGCAAGATAACTCGTAATGGAAATCTTGAGAGTGCAATCCATGGTATAAAAGCAGGGCTTTTAGTAGGTTTTGATGCAATCAAGATAAACTCCGTGCTAATCGGTGGCATAAATGATAATGATATCCTAGATCTTCTTGAGCTGACTCGCAGGTATAATGCGAATGTCCGATTTATTGAAATGATGCCCATAGGTGAAAGTGCCGAATGGGCAGAGACTAGGTTTCTCAGTGCGTCAAAGGTTTTAGAACTTTCTCCGGAGCTCGAAAAAATTGGAGCGGATGGTGTTGCTCAGCTATATAAATTACCGGGAGGGATTGGCACGGTCGGGCTTATATCTCCGATTTCTTCGCATTTCTGCCCAACATGCAATCGTATTCGTGTAGCTTCCGATGGTACGCTCAAACCATGCTTGCACTCAGCGGAAGAGATAAATTTGCGTGGCTTGAAAGGCAAGGACCTTGAAGAGGCTATCTCATCTGCAATTTTCCGCAAGCCTCAGAAGCATAAGCTTGACGAAGGTGAGATAAGCAGCAGCATTAAGAATATGAACGAAGTTGGTGGGTGATTTATTTATGTCGGTTCTTACACATTTTAATGAGGACGGTCGTGCGCGAATGGTCGACGTCAGCGATAAGAATGTCACTTTACGTGAGGCTGTTGCAGGTGCAACAGTGCTAGTTAGCGCAGAGACTTTTGGGCTTATTAAGCGCGGAGAAATGAAAAAAGGTGATGTGCTCGCGGTTGCTCAAGTTGCAGGGATTATGGCAGCTAAACGAACACAGGATTTGATTCCAATGTGTCATCCAATCGCCATAACAGGTGTTGACATAGCGTTTTTTTCGGATGAAAGCCGCAACGCAATTGATATCACTGCAACAGTCCGCTGCAAGGGCGAAACAGGTGTTGAAATGGAAGCCTTGACTGCTGCGTCCGCAGCAGCTCTGACGATATATGACATGTGCAAAGCTGCACAAAAGGATATAGAAATAACAAATATCCGCTTGCTCAAAAAAACCGGGGGCAAATCGGGAGATTATATATTGTTAAATAATTAAGTAAACGCTGATTAAATCAGTGTTTACTTAACAAATTACGAGACTACAGGTGATGTCAAATAGTCTATGAAAACTCATGAGAGAACAAGGGAGAATAAATAATGGCAAAAGTAAATGCAGTGTGCATCAGTGATGTAAAAGGCGTAATCAAGACACCCATACCTGAAATATTTGTCAAAATCAACCACGGCGTTGAGGGTGACGCACATGCCGGTGATTGGCATAGACAAGTTAGCCTACTTGCCGACGAAAGTATCGATAAGCTGCGCGAAAAAATGCCGAACCTTGAAGCGGGCGTTTTCGCAGAAAATATTCTTACAAGCGGTATCTGCCTTTATGAATTGCCTATAGGCACAAAAATGCGTGTTGGTGAGGCGTTGCTGTCCGTTACACAAATTGGCAAAGAATGCCACAATCAGGGTTGTGCCATAAAGAGGCAAACCGGAGACTGTGTCATGCCGCGTGAGGGCATATTCGCCGAAGTTCTGGAAGAGGGCAAGATAAAGCCGGGCGACGAAATAGAAATATTGTAGAGGATTAAAACAATCCCAACAAGCGAGGTATAAAAACCAGTGAGAAAAATCAAAGTCGAGGACGCCATAGGGCAAGCCTTATGCCATGATATGACCGGGATATCCGAAGGCAAAAAAGGCGTACTTTTTCGCCGTGGACATGTGATTACGCGGGAGGATATCCCGCGTCTTTTGGATATAGGTAAAAACCATGTGTTTGTTTGGGAGCCTAGTATCAACGAAGTACATGAGGATGACGCTGCACTCGCAGTTGCTCAGGCTGCTTGTGGTTTTGGAGTTGCATATGACGAGTCACCTGCCGAAGGTAAAGTCTTTATGTATGCAAGAGAGAAGGGTCTTTTTCACATTAATCGTGATGCCCTTCGTGAAATAAATGCCCTTGGGGACTATACGATTGCATGTCTACCGGATAAAACAGATGTAACCTCGGGTGCAAAGTTGGGTGGCATCAGAATTGTTCCACTCGTTACGAAACGAGAGAATGTTGATGCGGCAGTCGATCTAGCTGCGCAAAATTATCCCATTTTTGACATCATTGCGTACAGACAGCTAAAATGTGCCGTTATTATCACCGGAAGCGAAGTTTTTTACGGACGAATTCCGGACAAGTTCGAATCCATAATGCGAAAAAAATTCAGTGGGTATGATGCTGAAATCTTGGGTGTGACAAAATGCCCCGATGATTTGGATATAATACTCGAAACAATTACAAACTACAAAAGTCATGGTGCAAATTTGATTTTGCTGACAGGCGGAATGTCAGTCGATCCTGACGATTTGACTCCGACAGCAATACGCTCATGCGGGGCTCGTGTTGTAGCGCAAGGGGTGCCGATGCAGCCGGGGAATATGCTCATGATTGCATATTTAGAGGATACAGTGTTAGTCGGAGTTCCCGGTGCATCGATGCATTCGCCGACAACAAGTCTTGATGTATTTCTTCCGCGCATTTTTGCTGGAATCGAGATAACCACTGACGACATTCCAGGGCTGGGCGAGGGTGGATTCTGTGTTGCATGTAAAGAATGTACTTATCCACGGTGCTATTTCGGGCGAGGAATATAAATGAAGAATAAGTTGCTAGGTAAGCGCGATTTAATCAGCGTTTACCTAGGCATTAGGAGAACATGATGGTAAATATTACAGAGCTAAAATTTGATAGCAATGGGCTTATACCCGCCATTGTGCAAGATGCAAATACAGGCGCGGTTCTCATGCTTGCATATATGAACGAACAAAGTTTGAAAATAAGCATCGAAGAAGGTCGAACTTGCTTCTGGTCACGCTCGCGGCAGGAACTCTGGCGTAAAGGTGCAACGTCCGGGAATGTTCAGCATATAATAAGCATCAAGGCTGACTGCGACAAAGATACGCTTATCATATCCGTAAATGCGGATGGTCCAGCATGTCACACAGGTGAGCCGACATGCTTTTTTGAAGATATTTACCAAAACGGTGAGGCTGAGCCATTCACGCTTGACAAGTTGTTTGATACCATAAAAAACCGGAAATCAAATCCAAAACCCGGTTCATATACGACATATTTATTTGATAAGGGCGTTGATAAAATTCTCAAAAAAATCGGTGAGGAATCGACGGAAGTCATAATTGCCGGAAAAGCTGATGATAAGGGTGAAACTATCTATGAGATATCCGACTTGGTTTACCATACGATGGTGCTAATGGCGAATATGAACATAACCCCGGAAGATATCAGAAAAGAACTTGCGTCTCGATTTAAGTAATGTAAATACTGATTAAATCCGCTTAGTGCTTACCGAGCAGTGTAAGCCTGTGTCTAAAATACTCGCAAAGACAAGCGGGATTTAATCATCGCTTGTACAACAAGGAGAGTAAACTCAAAATGACAACTGGATTCCAAAACCTGCATACACATACTACATATTGTGACGGCACTTTGTCCACCGAAGAGATGTTGAAAGCCGCACTCGCGTCAGGCTGTGATTCAATCGGGTTTTCCGAGCACTCATATGTTCCTTTTGATATTTATTATTCAATGGATTTTGATTCATCTTTGAAATATATAGATGATGTCAATGCGCTCAAGGATAAGTATAAGGGGCAAATCGAGGTTTTCCTTGGTCTTGAACAGGATTATTATACGGATGTTGCCCCTGAGGGGCTTGACTATAAAATAGGCACGCTCCACTATGCAGCAATAGGTGAGGGGCAATATATTTCCGTTGATGCCGGAGTGAAACATCAAAAGCAAATGGTTGATGATTATTTCAAAGGTGATTATTACTCGCTCGCTGAGAGTTATTTTTCTGTTTTTTCCAATATTATGAAGAAAACTAACGCGGACATAATCGGTCACTTTGACCTTGTTGCTAAATATAATATTGATAGAAGCTTATTCGATGAAGCACACCCGCGCTATATTGCCGCAGCGCTCGGTGCGATGGACGAGATTATGAAAGACTGTAAGCTTTTTGAGGTCAATACCGGTGCGATGTATCGCTTGGGCAAAATCGAGCCATACCCTTCTGTTTTTCTGCTCAAAGAGCTTCAAAAGCGTGGTGGTGAAGTGATATTATCAAGCGATAGTCATGACAGTCCTTCGCTATGTTATAAATTCGCTGAAACAATGGAGCTGCTTAAATCATGTGGTTTTAAGTATATAAAGAGACTGATGGAAAATGGGTTTGTTGATGTGGGGATTTAACATTAAACTGTGGAGGGAGACTTAATATGACGCCAGGTGTAATTTCCGAGATAATTATTGACGAGCGCTTCAAAAGATTGCTGCCCGAAATGGATGCACATACACGCGCAGGTCTTGAAGAAAGCCTGCTGGTATTTGGCTGCCAGAATCCACTCTTTCTCTGGCAGGGGATTCTCATTGATGGGCATAACAGATTCGAGATAATAAAAAAACACAACCTGCCATTTAATATCGTCAGTTTGGAATTTGACTCGCGAGAGGAAGTTGTTGTCTGGATCATCGATGTTCAGGTGAATAGACGAAACTTAACCCCTATGCAATTAAGCTATTATCGCGGGCTTCACTACAATACCGAAAAAATAATTATCACAAATGAGGACGGAAGAAATCAATTTTCGGAGGTTGATGGTCACAATGACCACCAACCTCTTAGGCAATCAACAGCGGTACGTTTAGCAGAGGTATATAACATATCACCGAGGACAATAAGACGTGATTCCGAGTTGGCAAATGCGCTTGATGCTATTGGTGAACATTCACCCGAGGCAAAACGGAAGATACTTTCCGGTGAGATTGAGATAACCAGAAAGCAGCTCCGCGAGGTAGCGGCAGGGTCCGAAAATTATGTTTCAGAACTTGCGGAAAGTATTGATAATGGCACATTTGTGCGAAGAACTGCTGGTGCGGTTGAGGGTTCAGGTGAGGATTCTCAGATCGATTCAGAACAAGGTGACTTGCAGCCACTGACAAAAATGTTCAGCCAAATAACGGAAGATTTTTCTTCCGCTTTGAGAAACATGAAGGCTGATAATGATGTTGATTATGTAAGAAGTGCGCTCAGGGCTTATATTGAGCGGCTGGAGGAGTTATATTTGAATTTGAATTGATAGTTATGCTAGTTAGTCACTGTTCGCGTAGCTATGTGTGCGCTTGCTGTCTCAAAGCCTGTGAAGAGAGCGTTGGCACCAATTTTGTATTGTGCGTTCTTTTGTGCTGTTTTATTTTTCATTCTTTTTCTGAAACGAGCATTAGGTAAACGCTGGTTAAATCGCGCTCCTCGTCTTTGCAGGTCTTTTTCCGCATTTTTCAGTTAAATACTGCTAGTATTCGCCCTCGAAATCCAAAAAACAGGAGAAAAATACCTCGCAATTACTTCGGGCGGATTTAATCAGTGTTTACTTAGTAGTGGCAATGAGGAACTAAAATTCTAATACTACCCAGCTTGTAGAAATATTTGGTCTAATACTATTCCCATTTCTTCTAAAAGTAATGATGTCGAAAAAACTAAAGTATCGCCTATGGATATATCCGATAACAATTTGCCGATTTGCAGTATCAGAAATTCTTTTTACCTGCATATTCCCAACGATTCTAGTAACGTCATTTTCCATCAATTCAAGACATGCACCAAGAAATGTTGCAATAGTCATGTTTTCGGCGACATTTATTTTGCCGTACGAATCATGTATCTCTATGATCAACTCATCATGTAATTGCCATTCATTATGATTCATCAAAAAGACCATTCTGTCTTTTCGTGTGTTTACGCATTCCTGCATAATAATTATCGGAGTTACATAATATATTCCGTCAATATACTCATATACAACTTTCGCATTCCAATAATACTCATCAAAGATAGTTGAACGATAAGGGCGTACATTACCAACACTAATATCTTGGTCAAAAACATGTGCAATAAATGTTTGTTGGACATGCGTTAGTTGATCAAAATTGCGTGGGTCGAGAATTTGTACCTCTTCAAATTCTGTATTCAGCAAAATGATTAAAATTGTAGTAGTAAATAGAAAAACTATGGCTACCATTATTAGTTTTTTTGTTTTCAACACGAAACTCCTCTAATAGATATGAAAGCGAGGGGAACAAATCCCCCCTCCGATCCATTCAAAAGCTGGAAAAATATGATATCTGTTCAAGTTCCCTCCCACAAAGATATGAGTGGCAGAAAGTCTTAATAAATTCGCAGAAATTGTTGACGCTGGCGAAATTAGATTTAGAGAGCATGAATTATCTAATGCGCAGCCAAGACTTGCGGTTTCATTACCGTATCCAACAAATGTCGCATATTCTTTCACTTCAAACAAAGACTCATAAATGGTTAGCTTTAAGACGTAGTTCATATCTCGCAAAACATCGTAAGGAACGCCTATGCTCATCAAACAATGAATCCAAATGATATTCGTCAACAAGGTCGATTATCTCACTGCTCTCAAACAAATATTCTTTCTGCTCTAAGGTCATGCTGTTGAGATGATCTTGGGAAACACCAGCATCAATGAAAAGCTCATTGAGCTCGTTACTTCTAATTCTGTCACTAACTGCAGTGGTTTCCAGTGCGACCGATGGTGCACGTGCACTCAATGCTACCGACATTACTACACACATCCGTGCTTGCATCATTAAGTCATATAATATAAAAACAGCCGAGACCATCATACATGACAGTCACGACCGCATTCATCCGTGAAAGCAAACACCAAAATCGCCCTCTTTTGGAGAAGCAATCCGACGATTCTACACAACAAATACCGTCTACTGAGCTTGCATCCTAGTCGCAACTAATGAGCGACTGCACCTTTCTCCCAACCTTCCCAGCGTGTGAAGCAACTTGCTTCACATTGCCAGTGACTTACTTTCGATACTTTGAGTATATTTCTAAACTTCTCAAAGCAGGGGTACTCAGTATGAATTGCTTCACAGAATAAGAAACCTTTCGGTTCTCATGCATTATATTGGCTGCGGCATTGTTGCTATACAAGAAGCCGCCATTCCAAAGTTTCGCAGATGCGAAACAAAGTAGCCAATTTCCCACTCCCCGACACGCCATGCCGAGTGCGGACAGTTGCCTCGCAGTTGAATACGGTAGGCAACCTAATATAAGTGCTGTGTGTTTATTATTTAGTTATATACAGTTTCTACAATCAAGTGTTCTCCCTCGCAACAGCTTAAACTTTATCACGGCAACGGATGTTGTGTCAACCAAAAGTTTTTTATATTGGCTGAATATCATGCTGCATGATTAACAAAAGAAAATACACTTTACACTTTACACAATACACTCTATACTGAATACTTAATATTCCGAGTTAAGACTCCCATATCAGGAGGTAATATATGACAAACCCATGCGAACTTTTCGGAACAATGGTATTCAGTGACTACGCCATGAAGGAGTGTCTGCCGCCGGATATATATGACGCGCTCCAAAAAACCATTCAAGACGGAAGCCGACTCAATGTCCGAGTAGCGACAGCCGTTGCATGTGCCATGAAAGAATGGGCTATTGAACGCGGCGCTACACACTTCACGCATTGGTTTCAACCGATGACCGGCATAACTGCGGAAAAACATGATAGCTTTCTCTCTCCGACAGGCGATGGCAGGGCAATCATGGAGTTTTCCGGCAGTGAGTTGGTCCTTGGCGAAACCGATGCATCCAGTCTGCCATCAGGCGGTCTTCGCGCAACATTTGAAGCTCGTGGATATACTGCCTGGGACCCAACATCTCACGCATTCGTCCGAGGCAACACCCTATATATCCCCACGGCATTTTGCTCATACGGCGGTGAAGCTCTCGATGAGAAAACTCCGCTCCTTCGCTCCATGCAAGCAATTAACAAGCAGGCGCTTCGGATCCTTCGCCTTTTCGGTAACACGGACATCACATCCGTGAAACCTATGGCGGGTGCGGAGCAAGAGTATTTTCTTACAGATAAAGCCATGTTTGAAAAGCGCAAGGACCTTATGTACACAGGGCGTACGCTTTTTGGTGCAAAGTCGCCCAAAGGACAGGAACTCAACGATCAATACTACGGCGCAATAAAGCCTCGTGTTTCTGCATACATGAAAGCGCTTGATGAAGAGCTTTGGAGGCTTGGAGTTCCAGTTAAAACAGAGCATAATGAATCAGCTCCGGCTCAGCATGAGCTTGCTGCGGTATATACCACAACAAACATAGCCACCGACCATAATCAGCTCATCATGGAAATAATGCAGAGTATCGCAAAAGAGCATGGTATGATCTGCACTTTGCACGAAAAACCATTCGATGGCATAAATGGAAGCGGCAAACATAATAACTGGTCACTTGCGACCGGCACAGGAGCCAACTTGCTTGACCCCGGCGCAACTCCGCATGATAATGCACAATTTCTCTTATTCTTTATTGCCGTTATAAAAGCTGTTGATGATTATCAAGACTTATTGAGAGTATCCGCAGCGAGTGCGGGTAATGATCGCCGACTTGGCGGAAGTGAAGCGCCCCCTGTAATAATGTCCGTATACATAGGCGATGAACTTTGCTCCATACTTGATGCAATCGAGAGTGAATTGCAGTATGATGCAGCCGAAGAAAAGGAAATGATGAAAATCGGCGCCAAAGTCCTGCCAAGCTTTCCGAAGGACACAACAGATCGCAATCGCACATCCCCCTTTGCCTTTACCGGAAATAAATTTGAATTCCGCATGGTAGGCTCAAATATGTCGATAGCTAAGGCAAACATCGTCATAAATACAGTGGTTGCAGAATCCCTGCGTTTGTTTGCGGACGAGCTGGAAAGCGCGGAGGACTTTGACAGCACACTATTGTCTTTGATCAGAAGGACGATAAAACAGCATAAACGAATAATCTTCAATGGGAACGGTTACGATGATGAATGGGTTCGTGAGGCACAATCACGCGGACTTTTGAATCTTCAAACAACACCTGAGGCACTTCCATACATGCTTCATGAAAAAAATATCACCCTGTACGAGCGGCACAATGTATTTTCACGGACAGAGCTGCTATCTCGTTATGAAATAAGTCTAGAGAATTACAGTAAGCTTTGTAATATCGAAGCTGTAACTATGTACAAGCTTGTTAAAAAGAATATTCTGTCCATCGCTTCAACATGCGCAGGTGAAATAAGCCGCACGGCACTCGACAAGCTGGCATTTTTGCCTGATGCGGATTGCACATATGAACGTGAAACAGTCCGGAAGCTATCGGGAATAACTGCCGGACTGCATGAAAAAGCATCTGAACTATATGATGCGCTTTGTGATGCGGAAGATAAACAGGATAATTTGGAAAAGGCTGTATTCTTCAAGGATGCCGTACTGGCAAAAATGGATGAGTTGCGCAACTTGACCGACGAGTTGGAGTTATTGGTTTCCCGCAGGCATTGGCCATTTCCCACATATGGTGATTTACTGTTTAGCGTACGGTAGGGATTTAAAAGGATGCACAAGCATATCATGTCGCGAGTTTATTTAGCGTCTATATTTAAGTAAACGCTGATTACTTCGAGCAGATTTAATCAGTGTTTACCTAGCTCCAAAGCACCGTTTTATTTCGTCCGGTTTGCTTGGCTTGATAAAGCGCTTTATCAGCATTGCTTATGATCTCGGAAAGTGTGGCGGCATCTTCTGACTTTGATGCAACGCCAAGTGAAACTGTAACATCTATTTCAAAATCACCAATCACGAACTTTGACGCCTCAATGGTTTTCCGGACTCTTTCGGCGGTACTTACCGAACCTTCCGGACTTGAGCCCGGAAGCGTTACGATAAACTCCTCCCCACCATATCTCGCAACCAAGGTTCCATGCTTGAGCGCATGGCTTATTCGTCTGACAAGGATTTTCAGCACCTCATCTCCGACAGGATGCCCATAAGTATCATTGACTCGTTTAAATAGATCGACATCAATCATGATCAAGGAATACTCGAAATTTTCCCGGATGGATTTCTGCAGTTCGTTTTCCGCTTCATCAAGGAGATATCTTCTGTTTTTTGCACCTGTAAGAGCGTCCGTAAAGGCCGCTCTTTCAAGCTGTCTGACCATAGTAGCGGCATTGTTTATATCGCTCAAATCACGGACGTAGGCAATAACTACATTTTTGCCTTCAAGCGCTAACCGCTCAAATGTGATTTCACAAGGAATTTGAACTTTATCGTACAGCGTTTGATGCATCCATTCAAAATGAGACCTACCTTTATCAATGCATTCTTTATGCTTTTCGTGCATCTTTTCAATTGACCGCCTGCCATCAGGCTGAAATTCCGGTGAAAGCTCAAAATATCGGTTGATGTACTCGCTTGAATCCTTTAGCCCAAAAAGCTTGATCGCAACGTTATTTACATCTTGGACATTGAAGGTTTCGTCAATAATAGAGCAGGCAAGCGGTGAGGACCTTAATATTGCATGCAGCCTCTCTTTTGTAACAAGGCTTTCCTCCATGTCTTTTGTAAGAAAAGTCACGAAAAACATAGTCAGCAGCAGAAGGGTCACAATGACCGCTCCGGATACTAGCATTATGATTAGCAAATTTTGAGAAACTGGTTCTGAAACGGCTGCAGCAGAAATTACTGTAACTAAATTCCATCCGGTCGCAGGTAATTCAAATGCCATTAGGTATGACGGACCAAGCTCATAATCATCAAACTCGACCACATAAGCCCCATGTCGAATGTGACTCATAATCATGTTGCCATTCGGGATATCATCCAAAAGAATAATACTATCAACCCCTATAGTATCCCGGATTCTTTGGTGAGCGATTACCTCTCCACCTGGACTGACGAGTATCAAGTAGCCATTTGCAGCAATACGATACTCATTTATCATATCTATTATTGAGTCCATCGTGATATCGATCCCGACAACTGCCTCCATACCGTCTAAATCCGGCAGCCATTTTGCAACTGATGTGACAATGCCATGTCCCGGAATCACCGACACATAAGGAATAGTTGTAATTATGCGCCCGGGGTTAGCCCTTGCATATATGTACCAAGGACGAGTTGTTGGCAGCCAATAATCGTAAGGTGTCCAACCTCCTGCGATTATGATGCTATCGTCGGCAAATCCTACATATATCTCCGCAATGAAGTCATATTCTTCTTTAAATCCGTTTGCAGTAACCTCAATATAGTCCGCACCTAAATCAACCCAGAGTCGAGATAGGTTCGTCACTATATGATTTGATGTTTCAAACCAATAGTCTATTTCTTGCGATATCGAGTGCCCTTCGCTATATGTAACACCAATGACGTTATCATAAATGATTGAACGAAACATTGTGTTTACAATGAAGTACACAACAACTAAACCGATGATCGAAAGAATAGTTATGCTCAAAATTAATTTTTGAGTAAAGTTTTGTCGTGTCTTGTATTGCACGCTATCCCTCCGCCTCCGCTTACTTTCCTAGTCAGCATTCAGCTGATTAATCGCTTGCGCAATCGCGCTTCTTGCCACGCAGCATTTCTAGTCCATGGTCAAGCGCCGGTAAGACTGCGGCAAAATTTTCTTTGGCTGCCTTGGGACTGCCGGGTAAGTTGACAATAAGTGTAGCGCCGCGTATGCCGGCTTGCTGCCGTGCTAGGATGGCTCGATTCGTTATTTTCAGGCTTTGCGCACGCATGGATTCAGCGATGCCGGGTGTCATTCGTGTGCAGACTTTAATTGTGGCTTCCGGTGTGACATCGCGAGGAGAAAAGCCTGTCCCACCTGTTGTCACAACAAGTGCGATATCACGCATGTCGGAGCATTCTATTAGCTCGCGCTCGATGATTTCCTGTTCATCCGGGATGATGGCGGTGTGAGTAACTTCATATTCCGATGCCTCAAGCATTTCTCGTATAGCCGGTCCACCAAGGTCTTCACGCTCGCCCGCCGCGCCCTTGTCACTGACTGTAATTACCGCTGCTGTGTATTTTATTTTATCCATATTTCCCCCATATTTAAATAATAATACATGACAGTCTCCGCGCAAGTATATTCAATCTGCATCTCACGAATGTCACATAACAGTGTTTGTAAAGTCTAAAGTTTATTTTAACTTTACTTTTTTGATGCAACTATACAGCATAATTATACCAAATGCGAAAGCCAAAATCAATTACTTTAAAAGTCACGACAAACGCATGAATGAACAAACCGTGAAGCCAAGGGCGCAAACACTTGTTTTCACGGAAATGGTGGCTAAATACTTCTGTTTCTGATGGAAATATACCACATTCGAGCAAAGAAAACCATGCCTTTCACTGTTTATTCAAAATTTGTTAATTCATGCGTTTGTCGTGCTTTAAAAGTAGGGATGTCAAATGAACTATATACGATGTTCGCACCTTCTCCTGCTTGTAAGAAACGTCATCCACATATATTTGCCGTATGTGGTAATGCGGTTAAAGCATTGTGTTGCAGATTTCGAGGATTCGACACCGTGGGAACGAAACGATTTTGAAAACAAGTGTAAACTCAAAATATAAATTATTGAAATAACGTGTAAAATGCGTCTAGAATTATTTGAAAATATGTGTTACGCTGTTTTTGCATCCTGATAATTAAGGAGTGATCTTATGAACAGAAGTGCCTTTGACAAACTCGTTGCTTGGAAAAACAACCCCGACAGAAAGCCTTTGATATTAAAAGGCGCGAGGCAAGTCGGCAAGACTTGGTTGATGCATGAGTTCGGAAAAAATGAATACGCAAGCTATGTCTATTTTAACTTCGACGAAGAAGACGAGCTTAAATCCATATTTGAAACGAATAAAAACCCGCAGAGGATCGTTGAATTGTTGGGGCTTCTTAGAGGACAGAAGATTATTCCAGGAGAAACGCTCATCATCTTTGACGAGATACAGGAATGTTCTGAGGCACTTAACTCTTTAAAATACTTCAAAGAGAAAGCAAACGAATATCATGTCATCGCGGCGGGCAGTCTGCTCGGCACGCTACTGGCAAAACCTAAATCTTTTCCGGTCGGGCAAGTCAACCTGCTCGATTTGCGCCCATTGGCTTTCGACGAGTTCCTCGCCGCGATAGATGAACCGCTCTATGCTTATTATAACCAAATAAAAAAGCAACAGCGTATAGAAGATGTCTTTCACAACCGTTTACTTGAAGCGTATAACTATTATCTAATCATTGGAGGGCTTCCCGAATGCGTCGCTTCGTGGGTACAGTATAAGGATCCTCGAAAAATTCAACAGATACAAAATGAATTAATCACCATATACGAAAACGATTTCTCAAAGCATAACGGCAAAATTAACAGTGGACGGATTCTGCTGGTGTTCCGCAGCATCGTTCCCCAGCTTGCGAAGGGCAACGAAAAATTCATTTATAGTTGCTTAAAGGAAGGCGCGAGAGCAAGAGAATTTGAGGAAGCCATCGAGTGGCTGGTATCAGCCGGAATGTTGAATCGCGTCTACAACGTATCCAAGCCGGAGCATCCGTTGAAAGCATTTGACCAGTTAAACTATTTCAAGCTCTTTTTATTTGACACAGGGCTTCTCAAACACATGGCGGGAGTAGATAACGCCGCTATCTTGTTAAAAAGCGATTATCAATTCAAGGGTGCGCTGACAGAAAACTTTGTGCTCCAGCAGCTTCAGGGGCAATTCGATGTAGAGCCAAGATTCTTCATTGAAGGTCGTGTCGGAGAGATTGATTTCCTGATTCAAAAAGGAACGGAGATCATCCCCGTAGAGGTAAAGAGCGGCGAAGACAAGAGCGCCGCCAGCTTCAAAGCCTACATCAAGAACAGGCAGCCGCATACAGCTATCCGTTATTCCAAGCGCGGGTATGTCAAGGATGGCAGCATTACAAATCTGCCGCTTTACCTTGCAGGTATGACGAAAAAATTGATATGAACAATCCAATTCCGTCTTGGTATAAACAGAATATTGTCAAAGAGGTTCGCGGTTGTTAACATAATTTTTGTTGACAGATATTTTGCTGTTAGCTATACTTAAGTGCAACAATATTTGCAGAACAAACGCAAAGAACAAAGCTTGGACGGTAGAAATCATGTCAAAAGACACAGCGGGTAGCGGTACAAAAGAGCAACGAAGAAGAGCAACGCGTAAAAAAGCAAAACAAAAGAAGCTGATAATCATCAGCGTATGTGCTATAGTCGCAGTTGCTCTGGTGGTAGTTGCACTGATCTCGACCGACAGGCAAGGTGGTACAGAAACATTCAGCGCCGGAGGGCAAATAGTACAACTTCTTGATGATGGAAGATTTTCTGCAAGTTTAGCGCATAATGTCCGAAAAACAGGGACATATACAAGAATCGATGATGGCGACAGTGTTATAATTGCATTTACCACCGACGGAATTGTTGAAACCGGTTGGATTATGGACGATGTGCTTATTATACCGGAAGAATGGGACGATTTATGTAATCATGGCAGAATACTGCCCAGAAGATAAGAAGCAGGTTGCGGTTCATCCCTGACAGTTGCAGCGCGGCAAAAATGCAGGTTCCGACAGGTTCCGAGCGCGAGCGCACATATGGCTACGTGTACAGCAACGACCGCAAAAGACAGTAATATACGTGAAGGAAATGCTATGTTTGGCAATTCGATAATCAATACCAATCACTTTCAGCGACTCTTGAAATCGGTTGCTGTAGTTGGTGTGGTGTTTTTTGTTATTGTCTCGCTCCTTTCAACAACATTTGTAGTTGCACTTGCGGAGCATGATCATGACGATAATGAATATATTTCCGATTGCCCGGCTACTCGTAATCCTGTGTGTCTTTGTGAGAATGCCGATGCTCAAATTCAGGAGGTACTCCTCGAAATCGCCGGAATTGATATACATGAGCATGATCACAATGCTGTCAAAACTAACTGCATGGCATGTGCATTTATACAAAAAATCATAAACCCTATCAGACAAGTTTGTTTTTTGGTCTGTTATCCTTTGCATACAAATGACTTTTTGGATGCATGTTCAGTTTTAGACGTTTCTTCTCTGCTGGGATTTATAACGCCGGTGGAGCTCAGAACAAAAATGAGTAATTAACATATTTTCCACATGGAGACATATTAACCTAATACGCTGTACAAATGTCCGGTAATGTCTGAAAAATCAGACTCTTGCGGGGCGCATTGGGTTTATTAGTGTCTCCTTGTTTTTCGAGCCTGAAAATAATTATAAACTACAATTAGGAGATACTTACAATGAAAAAGTTACTTTTGATATACATTTTGCTTATAGCACTTGCAGTGTTCGCTCTATCTGCGTGTTCACAAAATAATGAACCCCATATAATAGATACAGAAAGCATTGAAAGGCTTCAACTTGAAAATTCAGCGATGGAGAGTACCATAAGCCAATTGGAAGCGACAATTGCGCAATTGGAGACTGCGGCCTATGAGTCAAGAGAAGCCGTCTCTGGTTTTTCGAAAGATACTCTTGCTTATGAGGTCGCCCCCTGTGAAGGAGACTGTTTAGAACTCTTGCTTCCGGATTTATGGGCTGAAATAAGTGGAGTCAGCAGTTTTACGCAGGCAAATTTGTTTGGAAATGAAGAGCATAATATGCAACAAATGCGGGAACACATCCGTGTTTTTGAAAATGGAAACGCGAACGTCAGGCTATTTCCCGACGGTTCTTTTATAGCAAACCTTTTCCACAACACAAAAATAACCGGAGCATATAGTGAAATGACCCAGGGGCATGAAACTGCTGTGTTGTTCACTTATGGAGGCATAACAAATCTGTCCGGCGGAGTCAGCACTTTTGATGTAACCGGTCCTGTAACGGCGGTAGGTGGTATTGTAAATGATGTTCTGACAATACCCGAAGACTGGGACGATGGTCATGGTCATGGTATGGACTTTTCATACAGGGAATATCCTTTAGTGTTTGTTGGAGAAAATGATCAGAGAATAATACTTAATGCGGATAACACATTTGTCGCAGATCTTTCAAGTGATGTAACGATAATTGGGTTTTTCGGAGTGCGCGCAACATCTATAACCTTTGTTCCGGGTAGTCCTACGTTCACTGGTGACGGTGTTCCTGTTGGTACTTTCCTTTTTGCGGAGCTTAGATCATGCGGCGATGATCATGATTGCAGCGACGACCACGACTGCGACGATGGTCACGATTGCAGCGACCACCATGGGCATCACCATCACGACCACCACCACCACGATTGTGATGACGACGACGATGACCACCACCATGACCACCACCACGATTGCGATGAAGATCACAACTCATAGTCAGTGCAATGAAAACGACCCACCAACGAATAGCGGCAACAACATTGATGGTCAGCCAACATCATCTACGTCACACCATCAATTAACAGCGAGGTAAACACAATTATGAATATGAAACGACTTATATTAACCATTACAGCATTTATGCTTTGCATGATATTTATTTCCGGCTGTTCAGAAGAGCCGGAACCCAGCAGCGCAGTGACGAATCAGACAGCATCATCACAGGGCGCAACGCAAATGGAAGATGTTGAAAGAATCAGTATAATGTGTACGATTTTTCCACTATATGACTGGACTCGACAAATTATTGGACAGGAAAATCTCTACAGATTTGACCTTTCCTTTGTTATTAGCAGCGGCATTGACCTACATAGCTTTAATCCATCCGTGTCGGATATGGCGCGAATCAAAACCAGCGATGCGTTTATCTATATCGGCGGACATTCCGACAATTGGGTGGGGGATGTAATGCGAGGCGCCAATCCTGGAATTGTAAGGCTAAGCATGATGGACGTCTTGGTTGAAGAGCTTGGGGATCAGGTTTTGCTTGAAGGTTTCTGTGACGATGACTGCGATGAGGACCATGACCATAATTTCAACGAACCTCATGCGGATGAACATGTCTGGCTCTCTCTTCGTCGAGCAAAAATCCTTTGCGCAGCGATTGCCGAAATGTTATCTCAAATTGATCCAGAAAATGCACAGATATACAGAGACAACGCTGATGCATATGTTGCAAAATTATCGGCTTTGGATGCCGAGTTTCATGCAGCAGTCGCAGCGGCTAATGTCACATCGTTTGTAATAGCCGACAGGTTTCCATTCCGATATATGATGGATGATTACGGATTGACCGCATATGCTGCATTTCTGGGTTGTAGTGCTGAAAGCGAAGCCAGCTTTGTCACCATCATTTCACTCGCGAACAGGCTCAATCAGCTCGGCTTAAATGTGGTATTGGTGACTGAGAGTTCAGATCAAGCAATCGCCAGAACCGTGATTGATAACTCCGAAGCCAGAAACCAGAGAATCTTGGTGCTGGATGCGGCGCATTCAGTTACTGTATCCGAGGCGGAGGTCGGTGTGACTTACCTGTCCATTATGGAAAACAATTTAGCTGTTTTGAAAGAAGCAATGGAATGACGAAATAGGCGAGCTTGTCGCGACCTTCACTTGATTATAGACGAGGAGGATGTATATGCCACAGTTATCATGTAAAAACTTATCTCTCGGTTACGATGGAAAGGTAATTGTTTCCAATCTTTCTTTTGAAGTAAATGCCGGAGATTACCTATGTATTGTCGGAGAGAACGGTGCCGGTAAAAGTACGTTAATGAAAGCACTATTAAAGCTGATTTCGCCAATGTCGGGGGAAATCATAAAAGGAGACGGTCTTGCGTCAAATGAAATAGGCTATCTTCCGCAACAGACAGCCGTGCAAAAAGACTTTCCAGCATCTGTCAGGGAAGTTGTCCGCTCCGGTTGTCTCAACCGTACCGGGTTACGTCCATTTTACAGCTATGAAGAAAAGCAAATGGCAGAAGACAACATGGCAAAGCTCGGAATAACTGAGCTTGCCAAGCGTTGCTACCGGGAACTCTCCGGTGGTCAAAAGCAACGCGCACTTTTGGCGAGGGCATTATGCGCAACTGAGAAAATCTTGCTGCTTGACGAACCCGCAGCGGGGCTTGACCCAAATGCATCACTCGAAATGTATGCGATTATTAAACAACTCAATGACAGTGGTACCACAATTATACTGATATCACATGACATTGATGCATCTGTAAAGTACGCCTCCCATATTCTGCATGTCGGCAGACAATCCGCGCTGTTTTTCGGTGCGACAGTGGATTATGTAAAAAGTGAAAGCGGTAGGCTATTTGCCGGAGCAGGAGGCAATCCACAATGATAGAACTTCTTAACGATTTAGTAGGATACTTTGAATTCCCATTTGTGCGCTACGCTATGATTGTCGGCGTTTTGATTTCCCTGTGTTCTTCAATGCTGGGCATAACGCTGGTATTAAAGCGATATTCGTTTATCGGAATGGGACTATCAAATGTTGTATTTGGTGCGACAGCTGTTGCGGCTGTTATGAACTTAACAAATAACATGTTTTTGGTGCTGCCGGTAACAATCATCAGTGCGATTCTTTTATTGCGGTCCGGTCAAGGCTCAAAAGTAAAAGGCGATGCAGCCCTTGCAATGATCTCGGTAGGGGCGCTCGCCATAGGTTTTCTCGTCATGAACATCTTTTCTCAATCCGCAAATCTGGCAGGGGATGTTTGTACTTTGCTGTTCGGGGCAACTTCAATACTGACTTTGACTACGACGGAGGTATGGCTCAGTGTTATCCTGTCAATACTTGTAGTTGCGGTTTTCATACTCTTATATCACAAGATCTTTGCGGTTACGTTTGATGAAGACTTTATGGATGCTACTGGAGTCAGAGCAAAAATGTACAACTTAATACTATCGGTTGTTATTGCTGTTGTAATCGTGCTTGCAATGAACCTTGTCGGTGCTTTGCTTATTTCCGCGTTGGTCATATTCCCCGCAATGTCTGCGATGCGTGTGTTTAAGACTTTCAAAGCGGTAACAATATGCTCTGTGATCGTCTCGGCTTTCTGTGCCGCTCTTGGTATGTTGGCATCCATAGTTGCCGGAACCCCGGTAGGCTCTACTATTGTCGCGGCGAACATTGCTATATTTCTTGTTTTTATCGCAGCGGGCTTTATTGCCAAGAAAGTTTAAATACCGCTTGCTCTCACTGCGATCCAGAATTTTTATTGTTAACGCACAATTCGCAAATCACTTGCAGTAATGTTGCGAACAAGCGGATTCACAGTGCGGTTTACCAATTCTAATATACCGGCTTCATCTGCCAGTTCATACCAATATGGAGCGCCACTCGTACCTCGCGTAGGCAAGGTGTAGAAATTCAATGCCTCCAAACCCCCGATATGACGAAATTGATTTGCAAACCACGTTAGTTCCCCTATGGCTAAATTTGAATTAACATATTCAATGAATATCCCGCTAAATTCAGGGATTTTCAGTATGGATGCGGGTGTCAGTAATTCACGAACCACAGCAGCAAGTACTTGCTGCTGGTGTTCTATGCGCTGATAATCGCTTATGGTTTGGCGGCGATTATTTCCGAGACGGTATCTGGAGAAATGCAGAGCATTTTGTCCATCTAACACTTGTACCCCAGCTGAGATATTGATATGTAGATTTTGTCGGGGGTCATCATATAGCATGTGAAATGGCACGTTGAGCTCCACACCGCCGACAGCATCCACCATGCGGACAAAAGCCTCATAATCCACGCTGATGTAAAAGTCAGGTTTGAAACCAATCAATGTGGATACCTCGTGCCTCATGCGCTCAATGCCGCCATCATGTCCTCTGCCGCCTAAGTAACCAACAGGGTATGCGTTGACAATCTTTCGTCTTGTGCGGTGAAAATCAACGCGAGTGTCACGAGGGATACTGATTATGTATCCTTGCCTTGTTTCGGCATCATATGCAGCAACCATGATTGTGTTAGCATGATTTCCCTCGGTCAGTCCAAGAATTAAAAAGGTGAAAAACGACGGTCTACGCTCCTCCAATTGCATTAATTGGGGCGGAGGCAATTCATCATCATAATCATTTTCGGGTTCATATTCCGATTCGTCGTTAATGGTGTAATCGTTAGCATAAGATTCAACAGCAACCGGCAAATCAAGCGGAGCAATTACGACCGGAATATCAGGGACTTCCGGTGGTCTGACAACTCTGTTTACAGCAAGCCAAGTACCCCCTGCGGATAGTGCTATAGCAGCGATTACGATAATCGCTATTTTGACAACACGTTTAACAAGTTTTTTATCTTTTAACATAATCCATCTTTTCCGGGTAGTATAGACTCGAGTCCGGAGCGCCCTGCACTATCCTCGTTTATTAACGAGACGATCTCCTGGATCAGCAACATTCGTTCGTCCAATTCGGATATTTTATCGGCGCATAACACCAGCTCGTCACTCAGGTGATTAGGGATATGTTCCTTATATTTATAACGAACCTGATGCTCCATTGTAGCCCAAAAGTCCATGGCAGCCGTTCGTAATTGCATCTCCACAGGGACTTCCTCGGTTATGCCTGAATGAGAAACAGATACCATTACGAGAAGATGGTAGCTGCGATATCCGCTGGGTTTTGGATTGCTGATATAGTCCTCTTCCTCGATAATCCTCCAATCAGTCATTAACTTGAGGATATCTACCAGCCTGTAAATATCCTTTGCAAATGGGCATATCATGCGGATACCGGCTATATCCGTAAGTTTTGACTTTACATTATCTGCGGTTATCTCAAGCCCCAGTCTTTGCAACTTTTCCGCAATAGCCTCAGGCGCTTTGAGTCTGGCTTTTAAATGCTCAATTGGATTTCTTTTCTCTGATAGCAAAAGATCTTGTTGCATTATCGTGAGTTTTGTCATCGCGGTTTGCTTAGCCCAATCAAATATGGGCAGTAATCTTTTTACTCTTGTAAATTCCTCATCAGAAAATCTGACTGCCATTTCTTGCCTCCATTTTTACGATTGCGGGGTTGCCGATTGCTCATTGCACGTTACACACTACACTGAAGGCAGCATTATAGTAAGCTCCGCTCCGCCGTCTTCGTTGTTCTTGGCTGTGATAGTTCCATTATGTTGCTCTACTATTGACTTGACCATTGATAAACCAATTCCGTGAATCCCGCCCGGACCCTTATAGAAGCGCTCAAAGACATGCGGAAGAACTTCGGGTGAGATTCCATCTCCATCATCAAGTACACAAATTATAGCAAAACCATCTCTCTCATGGCAAGATATCATAATTTCTTTTGAAGCATAGCGTATCGCATTTGAAACCAGGTTATCAAGCGCTCGTTTCATTAAAGGTTTCGAGCAATTACAGAAGATCGAACTGTCTCCGAAATCGTAAATAAACTGGATTTGCTTCTGGTCGGCTAGGGCTTGTTGTCGATTGACACAATCAATAATTATTTCAATCAAATCTGTTTTTTCGGTATCATAAGCTGTTTTAATACTGTCAACTTGTGATAGGCAAAGCACATTTGAAACCAAGTCCGAAAGCCTGTCTGTTTCTTCGAGAATTGTTTCGCTTGCTTTTTTAGGATCCATAATTCCCACGGAGATTCCCTCAGCGTAACACTTTATAGACATAAGCGGTGTGCGTAGCTCGTGTGATGCATTTTGGAAAAAGGCTTTCTGTTCGCTGTCATAAACAGACAATTGCTGAACGGATTTGTTCAGAGCTTTGTTCAGATTTTCAAGTTCAAGCTCATTAAAGTCAAAATCATTAGGGATAAATTCACCTTTTCCAATGTTTGTGGCAAACTCTCCGAGCTTTTCAATGGGTTTGGTAATTGAATTTGATAAAAAATATGACGCTATGAGTGATACGGCGAACACAACGCTGACAATGACAATCAAAATTAACCGTACTCTGCCTTCAAGAGCGTCTGTCTCGGCAAGCGCAATCTCCGGTCCATCCGAAGACATGGTTATCGCAATATTAAAGATTGTGCCTATTAGTGTAAACGAGATGAATAATACAACGGTAAATGCAATCAGCATTCGTCGCCGTATTCTCACTTTCTTCGCGCTCATGTGGTGTACCTCTTGTTATGCATCAGTTTCCGGAAGGTTTTGCCTCTCGAAGTCAATGCGCCTAAATAGCGCCTTAACTCGCAAGGTCATTGCCGTGAGACTGAATGGTTTTACTAGGTAATCATCACAGCCTAATTCTAGTCCAGTGGCATAATCCAGATCGCTATCTCTGGCGGTGATCATAATTATCGGCACCGAACTTTTTTTACGAAGTTCTTTACATACGATAAATCCGTTTGTGCCGGGCATCATTACATCCAGAAATACCAAATCAGGTTCTTTTTCTGCAAATGCTTCTAATAGCAAGTCGCCGTTTTCAAAGTCAACAACTGTATACCCTGCATTTTCCAAAAAGGCTTTGATTGCTCTTCTGATATTCGCCTCATCGTCAGCGACGTATATAAGCTTTTCGGTGTTCATGGAATCCCCTCCTGTTACTTTCTGTGTATTCTGTGTATATTGCATTATATCGTATTATATTGTACTTATGCCTATCCAGATAAAAACATTTTATGAATATTTCCAATTGATAATTATTCGGCGATGGTGTACAATATCATGGCTTAGGCAAATTTACATTTTCGGAGGTGAGCTCATGGACGCGGGCGGTAGTCGAAGTAGCTACTCAACTAGGGATACAAGCAGAGGCTTAAACGTGGCTGAATACCTTAGACGGCGTCATTGCGCTCGTCTGTCAAGGTATGTACGCTGATTGTCGGCACTCAAACCGATAAACGCCATCGTTTGGGACTTCCATACGATGGTTTTTTGTGTAAGAAAACGGAGGTACAGACCTATGAAAGATGTGATTTTAAACTATATAAATAACAAAGACATGGATGCGCTGAAAGAGATGCTTGCAACCGCAGAAGAAATGGAGATTTTGCAGGCGCTTTATGAGCTGTCGTCACAGGAGTCAGAGGAGAAAGTAGTGGTGTTCAGGCTGCTTGCCAAGGACACTGCTCTATCTATTTTTGAGAAGTTAGATACAGGACTTCAGCGCAGTTTGCTGGACTCATTCACAAACGAAAGGGTCAACGAGTTTATCAATGACATGTCCCCGGACGATAGGGTCAGGCTGCTTGATGAGCTTCCTGCGGGTGTGGCAAAAAGGATTATAGGGTCTCTTTCACCTGAGGAAAGAGCGGCGACCAACGTATTGATGGGGTATGAGCCTAAGACTGCCGGGCGTATTATGACCACGGAATATATTTCGCTTAAAAAGCATGAAACCCAGAAGCATGCATTGGATAAAGTATGCCAGCAGGCAAAAGACAAAGAAACCATTTATACATTGTTTGTGACGGATAATGCAAGAAAGCTTGAAGGTGTGTTGTCACTAAAGGAATTACTGGTAGCTGAGACCAATGCAACTTTAGAGAGCATCATGTCAAAGAAGGCGCTTAGTGTATCTACAGATACCGAGCAGGAAAAAGCTGCTCGTATTCTGCATGAGTACGATCTTTTGGCTGTGCCGGTTGTAGATAAAGAAGAGCGTCTCGTTGGAATTATAACCATTGATGATGCTGTTGATATATTAGAAGAAGAGTCAGAAGAGTATATCTACGACCAAGCCGGTCTTGCAGATATCAAAGGCATTGAGTCTGATAGAAGCGATGTGTTGGTCAACGGTTCAATGTGGAAAATATGGAAAGTTCGGCTGCCATTTCTGGTTATCACACTTGCAGCGGGTATGCTTTCGGGATTAGTGATCAATGGTTTTGAAGATACTCTGGAGTCCATTGCAGCAGTTGCAATTTTTATACCATTGATTATGGATATGGGCGGAAATGTAGGCACACAATCATCAACCGTTTTTGTTCGTGGGGTAGTTCTGGGGCATATTAAGGTGAGCGGCTTTTTGAAGCATTTCCTTAAAGAGGTTGGAATTGGGTTTAGTATTGGTCTGATGATGGGCATCGTATCGGGAGTTATCGCGTCTTTGTGGCAGGGGATACCGGCGCTAGGTATAGCTGTCGGAATTGCTTTGGTTGTTACTATGACGCTGGCGGCGTTGTTGGGTTTCCTTGTTCCCTATGTGCTGATTAAGCTCAATGTTGATCAGGCTGCCGGTTCGGCGCCGATAATCACGTCAATAAAGGACATTTCCGGGCTTGTTATCTACTTTGTGCTTGTTAATGTGTTTCTATATAATTTGTTGTAAGAACGGCTTGTGCAGTAAGCTCATAAGTCAGGTGCCTCATCCGTGTGGCATAGAAGGAGATACAATAAACAAGAAAGGGACTTAAATGAAAATGTCCGCAAAGATGATCGTCACCGATCTCGACGGCACATTACTAAGGACAGATAAAACAATATCGGAACGTACCAAGTCTATCCTCAGACAATGCCGCAAAGCAGGAATCAAGGTTGTGCACGCAACAGGGCGCGGGAAATCAGCAGAAAAACTTGCACCTTCTGAATTATTTGATGGAAGAATCACAATCAATGGAGCGATCGCGAAAATCGGTGAAATGGTTATATATAGACAGCTAATTCCGTACACTACAGCCGGTGCGATTTTGATGGCATGCAACGAACGCGGTATGAAAATCACATCAGAGCATGGCGGTGTACAATATTCCAATTTCGATGTTTCAGAAGAGTGGGCAGATATTACGAATTTTGAAATAGTTGATTTTTCAAAACATGAAATTGATGCTGAGAAAATCTACACGCTGAACCCCTCGTTGGAAGATAAAGCATTCATAGAACAACTATTGCCTGACGACCTATATTTTGTTGTGACCAACGATGTGAACGGCTTCCTTGGACAAATAATGCACAAAAATGCGACCAAAGCAAAAGCGGTCGCTGTGCTGGCGCAATATTGGAACATACCAGAATCCGAAATAGTTTCATTCGGGGATGACTATAACGATTTGGACATGCTGAAATTTTCCGGAATCGGTGTGGCAATGGAAAACGCAGTCGATGAAGTGAAAGCCATTGCCGACTATATCTGCTTAAGCAACGATGAAGACGGTATGTCTGAATGGATTAGATCACATGTTGACATTGCTGCGTGCAAACAAGCTGTCATATAACCATACTACAGCCCATCCTTCATATTTCCAGCATTTATCCTTGCGCTACAGTAATTAAACCCTGTGAATCTCAGCTCCGAATGGTATCAGTGAAAGTTTTGCCAGTTTGAAATGCTGCACAGCAAAAGGTATTCCAATGACGGTTATGCAATAAAGCAACGCAAATGTCAGATGCGTTATGCATAGCGCGATTCCACAAATCAATATCCATATGACATTACCGAAAGCGCCCATCACTCCGAAACCACCGGGAATGACCTCGCGCCCGAAAGGCCAAAGCACAAAGCCTGCTATTTTTATGCACTGTATACCAAATGGTATGCCGATTATTGTCACGCACAAAATCAGCCCTATAAGCAACCACAAAAAAGCTTCAACAAGCCCACCGAGAATAAGCCAAATAACATTTCCAATAAATCTCACACACATTGCCCCCTGACATATACAACCATCACGTACCCACATTATATCAGCCATAACTACAATCTGCATTAATATTTCTTTTACACAGTATTAAAATTGTTCACGTAGATATGTTTTCGCCGCGCTTCAAGTCCGGTTTGAACAACAACCAATTTGAGTTACTATTGCTACCCTGACCTGTAGCGCGGCGACCTGAGCGCAAGTGCACACATAGCTGCGTAAAACAGCAACCAGTCTGATCTCGTGTCAACAACAAGGTAACCGCTGATTAAATCGCGCTCTTCGTCTTTGCGGGTCTTATTCCGTCTGTTTTCCGCATTTTTCAGTTAAATACTGCTAGTATTCGCCCTCAAAATCCAAAAAACAGGCGAAAAAATACCTCGCAATTACTTCGGGCGGATTTAA
>Ga0123352_10001581_pt1 | contig 30521 bp, 18 predicted proteins | sample TergutLab28metaG_FD_89700 | JGI IMG/M metagenome (GOLD analysis project Ga0123352, IMG submission 89700) | Labiotermes labralis P1 segment gut microbial communities from Petit-Saut dam, French Guiana - Lab288 P1 | ecosystem: Host-associated > Arthropoda: Insects > Digestive system > Gut ...
CGGGTACTTTACGTGAAGATCTGTGTATATGTATGATAACAGCGGGTACTTTACGTGAAGATCTGTGTATATGTATGATAACAGCGGGTACTTTACGTGAAGATCTGTGTATATGTATGATAATACTTCTGTGTATTCTTCTCCGAATGAGAAATGTTTTAGACAGAAAATGTAGAGATAATCAAAACACGCATTTTGCAAATAATATAAACAGCCAACTAGGTGCAACAATAATAATTTTCAATAAAATTATTATTGTTGCACCTAGTTGGCTGTTTATATAAATGTATCAGTTACGCACAGTTACACAAAAATCAAACGCATTTTGCGTTCAATAACTTTTTCCAGAAAGTCGTGCAGTTTATGAGACATGTGGGGGAAAAAAAACAAAATGCATTGTTGCTTTTCCACTGCAATAATGCCTACACGATCGCACCATAATGTTACGTTCTACATGCATGGCCCCCCTTGTAAAATATGTTTAACAATTTTAACCATAATTTCACCATCTGAATAAAAATAACTGACAGAGAATTTGTAAAACTGAGATCCCAGTTACTAGCCAGTCTGTAGCTGCATATGGATATTTAGTTTCTTCGATGTATGAACGTTACTGAGGCCTGAAGATGGCTTAATGTGGAATCGAAACATGTAGTCATGTTACGAGTAAAGTGTTCCAACAAGAATGAGTTTTGTTGACGGCCTTTCTTAACAGACTCTAGTCACATAATACAACGGTATGCCCCATATTAGGATACCTAATTCTTATACCACTAGGCAAGGGGCAGATACTGCACAATTTATAAAAACACCCCGACTTACACGGTACGGTCATGTTGAAAGAATCCAAAACCAACGCATAACAAAACAAACTTCTACAACTAAAATGAAAAGTACAAAGAAAGAGGAAGACCACGTACAAAATGGCAATACGTGTATTAGTTTGAAGAGTACTTAAATATAATGTGACTAAAAAGCAGGCGGGCAATGATCAGAGACCGTCGGAAATGGACGAAGACTGTACCCGAAGCCAGAGCCACAACGGACTGTGGTGCTTGAGAAGGAGGAGGAAGAGGGGGAGGAGGACGAGGATAAGAAGAAGAAGCAGCAGAAGACTGTACGTTACCTACGATTAGTTACAAACTAAATTCTGGCTTGCTGGTGAAAGATGTAGTATATACCTCCAAAAGCCATGTCTAGTTATGTACCTAATTTTCAGTACACATAATATTTGTATGGACCCACGTGTGTAAAGTGTCTCCTGCTGCGGGGTTGGAACAGAGACCAATAAGTGCTCGCCGTATATAAAATTCAGTAACAGGACGTTTGATCTCAATTGTTTCTTCCGAAATATCTATTAAACAGAAAGGACACGAAATTTGGGGTTTGGAACATCCTACAAAAATTCTGGGTACAAAACAGAATCATCTGGCTTAGAATCTGAGCCCTATCGGGCTTTACCGAACACGATGACAAACCTTTGGATTCCGTAGGAATTGCAAGGACGGGCGAGGGACAATGACCATCGTTAAGTTCAGGTTTCGCTGAGAAGCAAATACACAAGCTCTACGGACTGATTCTGTACAAGCAGAGGTCGTGCTTGTGAAATATCTTATGTTTCACTGACAGGCATTTTTGTTTTGCTGAAAAACAAAACGAATTTTAAAATAAAGGATAACAAGTCTTAGATCTATTTATATATTTTTTTGTTTTCATGAGCACATGAAACAGACAGTTGGAAGGAAATTGAGTATTAGCTTTATGAGAAAGAGGTGTGGCGAATCTGATGAGATTTGTATGTGCATAGAGGAATAGATGAAAATGGAATTTTGTTGTTGATTGGTTACAGACTACCCACGCCCCACTTCATGTGCTTTACATTCTAGGCTACGAACAGGGGGCGGTTTGTTGCAGCACCAGAGAGAGACAATTCTCACGAGACGTTGTGACGTCAGATTGATGTTATCCGAAGCAAATAAAAGGGTCTGCTTATGAGGAATTTACGAGAGTTGATGTGCAGACAACGACGGGGGTTGATAGATACAACATCGGCACCTGTACCCAGGTAAATATTGCCCAGTATTAGCTACATCCCTTGCAGAACACACTAATTACAAACATATGTCCACTATGAGGTTATAGTTCCATATACATAACAGTGTTTAAGATTTACTTAAATTTCGAGAACTCATAGTTTATCGAGGTTTTATTTAGCGTTTTGCATGCTGCGTTGACCTGGTGTGTTTTGATTTCGAAAAATATCTGATGGTCGCGAAACCGTATTTTATTAAGTACGTAAGCCAAAAGTCTTCCGCATTACGCAAAAATGTAAGCAAATTGTATTTTTAAGATTGACAGGAAAGAAGATGTCACTTGGAAGACCTACGCTTAGATATTAAAAATATTATGGGAACGATTCAAGCAGCCCCGGTGGTGGGTTCTTGATAACACATCAGACCTAACAAAACTCTGGGTTGCGTAAAGGCGGGGAATTTCTGCATCAGCTGAGAGATCAAAAGTGCCGATGAGAAGCGTGTGGGGGGGGGGGGGGGGGGGGCCGGAAAAAATCCCCGGGCCCGGGGGCCCTGTGCCCGATTATTTTGCACATGTTTTTGTCGTTCTCAGTAGTATCATTATCTGGCGATGGTACAAATTGTCCCTTTAATACCGAGCCCATATCATTCTGCAACTAAGAGTCAGTCTTTCCGATTTAGTGTACATGTTTTTTTTCTTTTCCCGGCGCGTCCTACAACTTGCCTCACCAAATCTGTTGACTGTCCAAAGACCATCGCCTCTCGTTCTGCAACATCAGAACCTGCGCATCTCCTTCTTGAATCTCGCTACGAATGTGACAAAACACCAGCCGTCGTAAAACAAATCGTGCTTTAAAGCGCATTCGCAAAATCGCAGAAAGCTGTTATTAGCTTCATCACGTCTGTCTGTCCGTCCGCCCGCCCGCCCGCATGGAACAACTTGGCTTTTACTGGACGGATTTTCATGAAATTTGATATTTGAGTATTTTCCGAAAATGTGTCGAGAAAATTTAAGTTTCATTAAAATCTGACAAGAATAATGGGCACTTTAAATGAATATACAAGTACACTTCTAACATCTAGCTCAATTCTTCTTAGAATGAGAAATGTTTCAGACAAATCAAAACAAACATTTTATGCTCAATAACTTATTCTTCTAAAATCGCGCCGTTTATGAGAAGAAGTGGAAAAATATAGTAGAGCCGGGTAGGCTACAGAAGACAACATGGCGTGTAAGCATTACATGCTGGATACCTAAGTCTATAAGCACACATTTAGAATATGTGTTACTTATTGCTTTCCACTGTAAAAATTATTACACGAATGAGCCCCAGTGTTATGTTTTAGTACACTGCCTTTCGTGTTTAACTGTCAGTTGTAATGCTAGATTTCATGTTTCCTCTGTTGTGTACTTGAGGTCTTCGTTTGTCTGCCATGTTACTGTTTGATCGTTGAAGAAGGGACCGACATCGTCCCGAAACGTAGGTAGCCAACTACAACCAACCTGCGCCACCTAACATCCCAAAAGAGCGAAGACCTGTATGTTACAAATTTCATTACCACTCGGTTACGAAACAAGATAGCCTTCATAATATAGAGCATCGGTTCTCACAGCTCTTTTGTCAGAGTCCCATAAAATGTCGGTGCTCACTCAGCACCCAGCAAATTGCCGCAGATTCATAGCACAAAAGAGGTACACTAAAATTAAGACAAAGCGGTTCATAATTTTTCAAATTTATTTTTATTTAATATGCCGAAGAGCTGTGAGCACATGCGTTACAGTGCACCAGGGCGACCCGACCTTATAAGCAGTAATGGAACATTAAATATCGTGAACACGTGCCCACAAAATATCTGCTAAATACAGACCTATGTGAGGGTAATTTGGGGTTTTGCCCCTTTACAGCCTAGTGGTTACTACATGAGCCACCACACTCCAGAAATACGCATTCTGTACTGCTGTGTACGGCGAGTGTTTCCCTACACCGCATCAACTAGTTTATATAACCGAGACGGAAAGTGTTTACGGTGCGGTACGAACTGAATACTTAAACATAATTCAGGTTAATTTTTATCTTTAAATGTTTAAATGTAAATTTTATTAACAGCTGCAGAGAACGTATGCTTTACTTTAAAACACTTCAGGATATGTTTGATATGATCCTTATTCCGTGCATTAATTAGATGCATAAAGCATATTAAAAGACTAATAAATACTATTTGGGTTTATGGATGCAACATGTTTCGGCCACTCATGTAACCATCTTCAGGGTCGTAAGAACAAGAATACAAATAACATTAAAAATGTGTCTCACACCGCAGTTTAAACATTTGTGGAGTGATGTATGCACGTTGTGTTCTCGTTTTCACCAATCTGAATGTGACCACACGAGTGGCTGAAACATGTTAGTGACCACCATGCATTAAAACCACATCCATAAAACCAAAGTGTATTTGTTGGTCTTGTAATATGTTTTATGCACTACATGATATCTCTTTTCAACCCACAATTTTTGGTCTTCATTGGCGCAGTGCAATCTTTGGGTGTACTGACGAGTTTGGTGGGTTCATCAGCAAGTTTGACTGTTTGACGATTAACAACACCAACTCCATCCGTCAGAGTCAGACGCAACCTCCACAGCCACCCATTTTCAGAGCAGCCCACTGCCCCGTGGGCGCGCGCACACACACACATAAAACCACTTCATGTATGAAATTAACACCAAAATTTGTAGAAATTTTCAGGTGTGATGCACAGTCTTTGTACCTATGTATCTTTGAAAATATATATATATTTATTATTATTTTTTTTTTCAATGAAAAGTAAAATGACCTGTTCATTTCACACAGGTTGACGCACTGCGCGGGTAAAAATCTCCAATGATATTAATATGAAAAACCCTAATGACAAACCAATGAATTCTGTTTCATATCGTGGTTGCAGAGACAAGAATGACCAGCAGTATGGCAGCAACACTGCTACTAACTTTCGGAGTCTATCTCGTTCTGCAATTCCAGTACCACGCCGCAGTAGACGCCGCCCCATCGGGTTCTGACGTAGTCGCAACGGGCGGAAGCAATCTGGAAGGGCCTGCTCAGAGAGGACGAGGTCGTTCGTTTCTTCAAACGCCTCCTCGAGCACCACAGTATGTGAGGGCACGGTTGGTACCCCTGGAGCCCGCCACAGACGTCCTCAATGACTTTGTAATAGATGATGAAGTTATGGATTTCAACAAGCGACTGTCAGATGACTACGGTCATATGAGATTTGGTAAACGAGAACAATTTGACGATTATGGTCATATGAGGTTTGGTCGCAGCCTTGAATAACCCATAAGTTTTTTTGTCTCGAGTGATACTTCAAGGGAAATTTAAAAATAACAAAAAATGAATACATGAACTCAAGTGCACGTTGAAGTGATTCTGCTAACTCAGATCCAAGCACCACTTCTTTCTTACTAAAAATGTAGGTAAAATTCTTTATGATCTTTTCCTTTTTAAACACAGAAATTAATAGCGACTTAATACAATCACAAATACGAAATATCCACACTTTTTTTCAGGAACATGATTAAATTAAGCATATTAAATGATGTTACACTTTTCCCTTTAGCCAAGTATATGTTACAGAATATCAGTGTTTCAATGAATTACAATAAAATTGCTGGATAAAACACTTTCTAATGTGTCCTTAATTGTAAGAACCCCAAACTTCAGAAAAATAACACACCCCTCAAGCTAAGAATGCGTGCAGTTATACTTCTATTCTCCATCATGCCTTCATGGCATGATGCCTAATTACACAAAGAGTTAACTTTACCTTTCGGTGTCTTCAGAAGGGCAATATCTTCACGGTTCCAAGATTCTGACAGTCTGGAAAAACAAGACAAAAACAATTAATATGAAAGGAACTGCAGTGTTATTGAAGAACAATTATATTTGAATTTTGAAATAAAGGTGATAATAGTGGGTTCTGAAGTTGGAAATTGTCAATGGTGTAGACCTACCACTGTGTAAAATTTCATTTTCACAGCAGTAAAAACCATGAAGGCTGTCTTCCATGTAATTACACTGACAAGTTATGTAGGTGGTTGTTAACATATTGCAGACACCTGCTACCTCCATCTTCAGGGTGGAAGACAGACGCAACCAATTCCTAAGAACAGCTGGTAGTGGTAGGACTCTTCCTTCAAGTGTTAGCCTGATTTAGGAAGATCAATTGTCATTCTGCCCACGTTTGTTTCTTTGTGTTGCACAATTGGCTGCTTGGTTATTTATAATATCCTGTGTTAATCAAAGTGTATCTCCTGTTATGTATTTCGTAAGATGCAGTCATGACAGAGGTCATCACATTGACATATTCCACAAAACATTAATATCTTGTCTCCTGCTTTACCCCTTACATACAGCCAACCTGAATCTTATCAAATTATCTTCCAACCAATATGAACACAAACTGCAAACTGTGAAGGAAAATGCAAAGTTCTTGGGTCTATCTTATTAGTGTGGTGCTTAATGTGGCTTCAACAATCAAAAATAGAGTCTAAATTTTTGACATGGCTGGACGATATTTATCTGAAAGTGGAAAGCACATCACAGTTACAATGCTTTTACCAGCAAGCCAGTGGAACATATGCCGACTGACAATGAAACATTTGGTTGAATTCATGCCCGAATAGGGAACAAATTATATCATTACACAATAAAATTTATTATATAATATTAATTGAATATACACTTTTTTTGTAAAAAAAGAAGTCATACATTACAGGCCTTATATAATTTAAGTAGACATTGTGTATGTTCAAGTTTAACCATAACTTGGACTTAGTTATTTGATTGTTGCTACATAAAAATTGGGACAAGTATACAGTTGACCTAACTTGCAATTAACTTATATATTAAACTCTAACAGTAAATGGCATTTCTATTTTAACATCACACACATAATAGTGATTACTGATAATAAGTATTAACATAAAATTATATTGTCTTCATTTACTGGCAGTCAAATTTTTTCCATAAATAACAGTCACTTTTTACAATCTTGATATTCGTACAAATACAAGTGCCAGTTCTCAACTAGCATTTCTATGTATGCAATGGCACAAACCCAGCACACAGATTTCCTTCCTAGTGGGAGGAGGAAGAGAGATATGTCATTTTATGAGAAAATAAATATGGCATTTATAGAAATTAGAATAACAAAATCTTGGACTCAAAATTTACTGAAGTACAGAAAGAAAATTCCTCAGAATTTTAAATATATTAAGGATAATATACTACAAATTCCATTCATATGATCAGCAGAATTTAAAAATAAATTAAATTTTCTTTCTTTCAGAATTTGTTTTCAAATTTTACTCTGCTTTTCTAAAGATAAAGGTTTACGTAATCAAAAAGTGTGGCCCATGTAACACAAGGCAGAACAGATGGTATACATGCAAGATTAACATGACAGTTAAAAAATACCACCATCAGTAATGATGGTGTTTTAGGGACACTTCATGTGATAATTCTTAAAGAAACAAAAGATGGTAATACAACATTAATTCTGGAAGCATGTACAGAAATTATTTTAAAAAAATTTTTTCCCCTTAATTCATTTTTGGAAGGGACAAACTTACTACACTAAGACACACAAATTTGAGCCAACACCAGCTTCCAAGATATGCAGATCTCATAGTCGTGTTGATAAGGATTTCAGTCTCCTGGGATATAATACCATGTCAAATGGTAGTCACGAAGGTTTCAAAGGAGTGCAGTGTCCCCTTCATCAGGTTGGTGATTACATTTACCAGTCGACAAGGCAAAACATCCCAGCAGACTTGTATCTTCACACACTATCTTCACTGGGAAAACATCAAGTAAGAAAATAATTTTATATGTTCCTTTCTTGCAACAAGAGTATTTGTGCACTTTAATGACCTTCCATTCTTTCAAATATATGGCTAAACACTGTTTCCTATACCACCACCAAATTAAAGCACAAAATAATCAGAACTGACAACAAATACCCGGTGTACATGCCTGAATGTTGGTACTGCCTGAGCAATAGGAATTGCAAGTTTTAAAACAACAAAGAGTCAAACTTCATCTGAACAAATTATTATGCCCAACTGCATTTCAAGCTATTCATTTCAGTGGTTCCTATGTGACACATGGGCTGCATTTATGAACCAGCATTCATATACCCTAGTTATTAAAATATTAAAATTAGTATATACTTCGGATATTTGACCGTTTGAATGTTTGCAACTTAAGAGACTGCATGTAATTATCCTTTGAACTGTAGCCACAAGGCACAACTATTATCCCCACACAAATTATACACAGATTTAAGCTATTTAGATAAACACAAAAGGTTCCTTTACTTATCTGCAATATTGTCTCTGCTCTGTGGCACATAAATATCATCTGAATCATTATAATATTAAAAACTAATCACAAAGTTCAAAATGTTGTCACAATACTGCTAAGTAATGAACAACTGACTGAGGTATACACAGAATCAGTCCAGCACCTGATACCCATGTTGTTTTCCATCTGATCAGTTCTTTGTATATTCATTTAGGATTACTTATGAAAGACTAATTGTACCATAATGGATTTAAACAACATTTATCATGCACCACAGATTCAAGATATTGGACACAAAATTACACATCTCATAAATTATCAGTTCAAAACATCATGATAAACATTGTTTGAAAGGAATTTGATATGTAACTACCACCTTGTCTATGTTTAATACATAATTTTTCTACTGTAATACAGTGGTTCTCAATGTATGTCGTACCCAGGACAGCCGGTTTCACAGCTGCACTTAATGGTAATGAAAACAAAATAGCTTTGTCAAGAACATTCATCAGCAAAAAATGCATAATTCTTATCTTATGCCAGTTAATGAAAGAAGTTACACAGAATTCCAGACCATGTATCTAATGGAGAGTGGCTTAAAAAAATATTTTGTGTGCCTAAGAAAACATAACATTACAAGCACAGGAAGTACTGTTGCCAGAAGTGGTATTCTGTTATTAATAGGTAAAGTAAACAGCGATTCTCCATGATGGGCTGTGTTCAAGTCTTTATGTAAAATCTGCACTATGTAAGGAACAAAAGGTCATATAATAACATCTGACAGTTTTAACCAATTGCACAATGTCCATGTGCATGTGGAAAGCAACCAGATCAGAGAGTTCATATTTTTAAAATGCCAGATTCACAGTACAGTCACCATAAGTAGAACAGCAGATAGCCATGAACTTCTAGGGAGCACATCCACGCCCATTTTCATGAAGACTGAGACTCAGAAAATTTTTAACTATTCACGTAAGGAACACATTTAATTTGACTGATCTTCGGCAGCAGATAAATTTGAAATACAAATTGATGTTAATTTCTAACACTTCACAACCTGATCGAACAATTTAAAGTACTGAAAACTCATGTACCACCAACAAATGCACTATTCTATAATTTATGAGTACTATCTTTTACATAGCTCCTACATGTTTTGACATTATCTTGCTATCTTCAGGGAGCTGACACCAAAATTTCTTTAAAACATACAGAAATAAAATAGGACACAATAAACATATGTTAAGTCGTGGTATCAATAGTGCAGAATTTTATGGGCTTCAGTTAAAATGATATGCATAAATATAACATAATATTGATGAAACAATAATATTATGGTTTGTTTGTTAAAATGGCAAAAAATTATACATGTCTATACTGCAATTAATTCTTTGTGTAAAACATCTATTCTTCCTTGATCCAAATTGGATCCCGTCCCTGTGTGGCACGTACTGTATGAAATGTGATGGGTGACTGTCACCATCACCCACTATACATATGAGTTATCCAAAAGATAGTATGCATAAATTATAGAATAGTGCACTTGTTGGTGTTACACGAGTTTTCCACTTCTTCATAATGCATGGAATTAACAAGGTAAAATTTTAAGTATATTTTATTCCAAACTTCACAAGTGTTTTGTTGTCTATATCTGAGTGATCATGTTAGCAGTAATGATAAACAGTCCACTACAGTGCAGTGTAGAACAGACTTATTGAACTTACATTAAATTTACCCTGTGGTGTCATTTTGTGAACAGCAATATTTATGTACATTTTCCCTTCTCCCACACTCACTGATGCAAGCCCCATCACCCCTTGAGATGTCTATTACTGATACACAAGCTATCCTTAATGAACTGTCTTGAGATCCTATTACCACAGTATATAAACCAAATTACTCAAACTTCAAATCTCACACATTTCAAAATTGTTTCCCATGACTTTCCTCAGCCAAGTGGTACCAAATTTGTGAGGCTCTGAAAACGTTATATATATCAGACAGATTTGAGAAAAGCTTGTTACAGCAAACAATGCTCCAAGAGTGGGGAAAACATTTGGTCACACTGTTTACCACAGTCTCTTACTAATACATTCATTTCACTGCATGATTTTATTTTGTTTCCAGATCTCTATTTAAAAACAAAAACTATTAAGATGGACTGAAGTAACACTCAAAGAGTGAACTACAATGTAATGGATGCAAAATAATGCAGTTTAATATTTTAGCACTTTTCTGTCAGACGGATGTCAAATAAATAGTTCTGCTGGGTCTCGGGGATTGAATAAGTACACAGACATGCACATTAAATAAAGTATGGGTCCAATTGTACTCCACTGCAAATCTTAAAATGCTTGCTGCATTACTGTTACTTCATTACAAACAGTAATAAGCCACTGGTCGCCAGAGATCTGTCAGTGTGACTACAGACAGGTTAAACACACTTTAAATGAACAAACTATGTGGAAACACAGAATGCAAAATTCCAAATTCAACAAACAACATTACACTTTTTATTATGTTCCAGAGTCCTATACACTAAGTAGCATAAATATATAAAAGTTGGAATCACTATATGGAACCCCTATGATGCCAAGGGCAGAAATTATTTTAGTGAGTCAGCCATGTGAAAGACAAAAATGCTTCATGAATCAAAGTTTGTACAAGAAATCTCCTTTAGATGGACCAGCTATAACAGTGACCTGTAAACCGGCAATAATTTGTAACATCACCCATGTTTTAAAAAGGCTCTTTATGCTTAACATTCAAGCAGTAAACTAATTTGATAATGAAATTCTGTTGTTATATTGGAATTCTAAACACACAAAACAGTTGTGAACCTCTGCTGTACTACACACTATTCATCAAAATGAAAGGTTAAGTGTGACAAATTGGTAAATGACGCAGAATTTACACACAACATAAATATCAATTCTTCACATCAATGGACTCATCAAAATTCACTAGTAATATATATTCCTGATTTCTTAGGCTTAAATGTATGAACACATAAGACAAAGTGACGTATTCCACACAGAAATATCCATGCCATGGATATGATTATGGAATGGAATTTGTTGTTTCTGAAATCATGCATGCAAAATACACATTCAGAATAAACATCATTAAATGTTCCCCAGCCAAACTAACCAAACCTCCCTTAGATTCATTCACAGAAAGTAATGAAAAGTGCATTTGTAAAACATAATGTGTGTGTGTGTACTAACAAATAAAAAAGGGACAACATACTGACAGAGGTATCAAGTGGTATGGGCAAATATATTCAAAGAAAGTAATTGTGCTCAGCCAAACAAGAGTAGGGTGACAATTTCAGAAACGTTCTTGCCACAGAACTCAATATATCAAAACAGGGCATAATAAACTAATGACTGTCACAAAGATTTTGTGTCACATAATAGTAATTAAATATCCTATGATGATGATGATGATGATGATGATGATGTGGCAGACATAATAAAAAAAATCTTCCATTCATGCAGTTTAAAAACTTTTACTCTAATTAAAGGAGGATAACTCCTTACTGTCACATTTCTGGCCCCTTTTTTAATGCATAACATTACTATCTTAAATGGCCCTCTCATATGCTTGGGTAAAATAATAATCATGCACTAATGCATGGTGTCTCTCATTACATTGAAAAATAACAAAACAATGCTTTCTTAATATGTGTTTACACCTACACTTATGCAACACAACTATACCAATAACATTGCTCAGTAAGTACTAAAATTGAGAAAGAGAATTTGAAACACTTCAATTAAATGTTTTTTTTTTCTTGTTTTCATTTCTATTAATCTAATTGTTGTATGACTATTACTGTTGCTAAAGTTTCTTCAGTTTTTAATAAACAACACTATGCAAACATCTGATTTGGCATTCACTTAAGAATATGGTATAAATGTTTGTGGTAGGATGGTCCAGAGTATGTAATAAGTTTCACAAAATTACAAAACAAACTCACAATGTGTTGTACTGGAACATAAATGCAGCCTTCCACGTGTAATTGATGAGTTTTTTAAGAGCTCTTAACAGTACCTTCAGACTGGTTTAGGTTAAGAATGACCACTAGGTTTAGTCAGATCATCAGTGTCTGTATACTGTTTTAGGTTAAGAATGGCCACTAGTAATGACTTCAGAAGGATAACCACTAGTTAGATCAATTTGTCTGGTGTTGTCTATCACTGCAACTAACATTTGTAACTAACAATATTATTAGTAAATATAAAACTTGAAATGATGTATGCCTGCATTCACTATCTGTATATAACTGGACAGCCTGATTCACTTTGTAATACAAGCATTTACAGGTGGAACAACATGGAAAACTGCACACTTGTTAATAAACCAATCTGCCACACTTTATTAAAAACTATGCAAATGCAATGTCTTTTATTGCAATCTTAATCAATCATAAAACAGAATTGGCACTGCTTACCTTAATAGGACAGACAATCACATTTACCTGCAAACTTCAACTGCCACAATACACATCAACTGTATAACTTGATAGTTTAAAAATTTGTCTGTGTAAGTTTGAAAATAATGCTCAGTGTAACCTAGGTTGTTGCACAGAGCATGTAACAACATTTAAGAAACTAGTCACTTGGATGCAAATTGTAAGGGTTTCCAAACACTACATGCTATGGAGGCAACATCTTATTGTTCCAGGTTAGTTCTTCCATATCAGTGGTTGGAAGTTGGTGTTTTATTATTGTCATAGACTCACTGTCTTCATACAGGCAAAGAAACAATCTTACTGCCATGAAAAAAAGTACATTCCTATCATACCTTGACAACTTTTTTTTAAGTTGTTACATACCCTGTTTCATTTTACATTTGTTCTTGTCCTTATTTTGTGCTTTATCAGATCTGATACAAACATAATAAATAATAATAAGATCATCAAGGTAAACACATAAGTTTGCAAATTATTTTATACAACTCCTGCAGTTTTAAAATTGCATCAATCATTAACCAGCAAAAAAACACCATTAAAATGTGACACAATATATACAATTTCATTTCTGTAAAGATAGTCTTTATGTACATCCTTACTGTAAATTGAGTCTCGACCTATTTTATTGCTTTAGGAGAATCTAAAAAATTTGCATTACACAACGCATTAACACAGTTTTGAACACTTATTCCAGTAATCTGGAAATCATTAATAAAATGTCATATTATATTCTTTCATTTATTGGTACTTTAATTATTGCTGTGTTTTGTTTTCTGTGAGCATCCATAAACATTAGTCAATTGTGGCACCGATATCTTCTCTGTATGTTCAATTCAGCACTGTATGCCAATTGAGTATACCTTCACATTATTTAAACTGGACACAAAATGGATACCATTCTGTTGTGGTTTGGTTTCTTCTAAATATAGAACTGTCACTTGAATATGTATCAGGCTCCATACACATTCAACCTGCATAAAAATTGTTCATCTGTGAGTATTTTGAGCCCAACACACATTCAAGTGATAGATCAGTGTTTAGAAGAAATTAAACCACAACAGAATAATAAGCTGTATTCATCCAGTGTAAGCACTGTGAAGGTACCCTCAACTTGACACAAAACGCTGCAAGAAACATCCAGATAAGAAACACTCATTACTTCTGAACAATGTTTATGGATACTCAGACAAAATAAAATGCAGTAATAAGTAAAACGTTGATAAATGGAAGAATAAAATATAAGATTTCACTGGTCATTTTCAGATTATTTTAGGATCTGAAAACAACATTAATATGCATTTTAACGTCAATCTTTCAGACACCCCTAAAGCAGTACATTAGGTATACAGCACCATTCCTAACAAGGGTAAACATTAAGACTCCTTACAGAAATTAAACTGTATATATTATGCAATATTTTAACATTGTTTTATACTGTGTAATGGTTGGCAACAATGGTTGGAATCTGTACAATGTCTACCCAAAAATAAGTGCTTTATTCAAAACATGTACAAATGGAATAATGCAAAGTGCAAACTGATTGTATACCTTAACAGTATTATTGTTTATTGATAATGAAGGTGCACAGTTGGAAGAGCAATGAATTAAGAGACTGGTTTCAACTTACTGTTGATAACTATGGCAGTACAGTTTTCCTTACATTAAAAAAAAGAGTCAAAGGCATAAACAAGAAAAATGCAACACAATTGTAACCTATAATACATCACATATGAACAATAATTTGAATCAACAAAACAGGTTCAAATTATTTTAAGTTTTAAAAACTGAGTCACATACTAGATACCGAACAATATATACATATATATACACATACATACACAGGTCAAAACCTGGAATCTTATGACTGTCCAATTTGCCAGGTAATTCAGTCTAAAGCCATTAATGACAATGATCTCTTCGCTGTACTCCTTCACTGGGACTACCTTGTAGCTTACCTATCACATGTTTCACCCACCCCCTGGGAGTGCCACTTTCCTCTGATTCCTCATACATATCCTTAGATTCTTTACAGGGGCTAACTTCAATTACAGTAGAAGCAGTGGAATGTTGAGAACTTGTGTCACATTCATCATCCCGGGACATGGAGTTACCACTTGCCTTCCACAGCTCCAGCTCTCTGCGACGATCATGGATTGATTTACTGATACCCTCCAGACTATGTATCATGTGATCTTCTTTTTGGTACCTACAGTTCTCTTCCAAACTCCTTACCTTCTCAAAAATTCTAGATTTAGGTACTGGCACTTCGGCTGTGGGCTTGCTCTTCAGCGTATCTGGTTTGGCAGGGACTGGTGGTGGGATTTTGTAGGTCTTAATAGATCTGAGTGAGAGGCTACTGTCATCATTTCCGTTAACAATGCTGCAGTCACTATAGATTTGAGGAGAATCTGTCAATTCTTCATGATCACTAAATACTGCAGAATCTCTAAACATTTCATTTTCCAGAAATGACTCTACTGCTTCAAAGGAACGTTCATAATAGCTATCTGCAGAACCATCACTCAAGTTAACATCATCATTCTTCTCCTGTGCAGGCTCATGATGACTGTTGCAAGGTGCTATGGTGGTTGCAGACCCAGAGAAGGGAACAGCTGTATCTAAACTTCCACCAAAACCAGAGGTCTTTTCACCTTCACTAGAAGAAGCAGTAAAGTTGGATGAAACTGAAAGGACAGAATATGGCCGCATATCAGACGTTTTATGCACGGACTCGGAAGGTGGTGCTATGTTTGGGTAGAGCTGCCGTGGGTTTGCATACTCTGAGGAACAATGGGCAATGCGGGCTCCCAGATTTGAACTTCCTTGTTTGTAGATAGGCAATGCTGGAGCACATATGGTTGGCATAGGTGATGCAGTTCGATGTTGGACCACATCATAATATTCCTCTGTAGAATCCTCCCCCATTATATTGCGTATTCGGTGTTTCAAGGTTTTGCTGTACTGTCTTGCCAAGGCATACACCAGCTTACTTGCTCGTCTTTCTCGCTGCAGTAACCTGTCTTGTTCCACCTCAGCATCATTTGATTCCAAAGTCTCAGAACTCAATCGCATCCCAGCAAGCTTGTTGCTGACACTTGAGATGACATGTCTTAAAGATGCTTTTGAAATACTTGGTCTGTAGATCTTATATTCGGGATGCACATTGAGTTCATTAAGACTTGTATTTGGAGTTGCTGTATAGTCTGTCATACTGTCATCTTCTGTAGTATCTCCTGCATTTAAAGGGAATCTGTGCCTGACATGACATGCATCACTCTCTTCTATGTAACGCTCAATATCTTCAAAATTTATCTCTGGTGGCTTGTCTGATGCTATTGTGAAAGGCCTGTCAGAACATGAACGTCCATCACGGGTTAATAAGCGAGACCTAAGCGATCCTCCTTTAAAACTTCTTTCATTTGCAGAAGTGTGAACTTCATGACTTAGCTGAAAACTACGTGGCAAAGAACCCGATTTCTTATTAGGCGTAGCTAAATGTTCACCCTGTTGTTTCAACCATACAGCTGGCAGAGTAGGAATGTTTGTGGCATCCAGAGATGCTTGGGACATGGAGAGTGGGAGGCATTGCCTTGGACATCGGGCATCACCACCTTTTCCTCCCTGACAAGAGAAAGACTGGGTACGACGAAGAATCATTGATATATCTTCACCATCTTCATCCGTTTTTCTTTCCTCTGTCTCTGCCAGACACTGTATCTCCTCCTGTTGTCTACACACACTCTCCCAGATGTGCTGCAGATTGTCGTAATTTCCAAAACCCTCTCTATTCTTATCCCAGTCAAAACTACAGCTTTCCTGTTCCCTGCCATTCTTCTCAACAACTGCAGGTGACCGACTACATAGCCACTCTTGCTTATTAGTAACGTCTGCAGCACTGCTTGTACAAATACTCACAGAACATTCTTGGGGAGTAACCTCATTTTCCACACTCACATTCTCCTTTATATTTAATTTACTATGGGATAAACAATGAGACCTATCTATACATTTATCTCCTCTATGGCATATTAGAGTCACATACTCAGATTCTAGTAGAGGGGATTCACACTGATGGACCTTGGCTGCAATAGACTTCTGCTCATTGCGCAATGCCCTCATGTGTGCATGCCTGTGTGCCCGGTAGCTCTGTCCTGATACAGCCCCTGATCTCGAAGGTGCTGAAACTGAAGCAGTCATACTCAAGGTTTCATACACTCTGTCTTCATCATCATTTTCAGTATCGGTTGTCTCTTCATGATTTCTACCACCAACAGATGACATGCCATTACCAAAACTCGTTAGACGATGCCGCAAATTAACATGGCGTTGCTGCTTCTTCAAAATTTTCTGAAATTCATGGTTTTGCATCAGCAGCTGACTTACAATCTCCTCCAACGTTTTTGCTTGTTCTTTACTCTCTTTCCTCTCTTCATCTCCATTGTCGCACTTGACTTCACTATCTGTCACTAACTTCTCACCACAATCACTATTAATCCTATCATCAGATGTATCCCCACATTCTTTGTCATTCAGACTTGCAGGACTACTTTCAGCGTTCAAACCTGATCTCCTTTCCCTTAACCTAATATCCTCATGCATGCTATTTTGAACTCCTGACTGCATCTCCTGTTTATCCAAAGGAGGCGCAACAGTGAGCTTTGGGGACTTTTTACTGCTGGGGATCCCTGTTGAGTAGCAACCTGGTTCAGACTTACGCCGCCAACTGCCAAATCGATCCTGAGAACAATGGACACATACTGTAATATATTTCAAATTAGGTCAATATTTTGTAGGCAATCTGTTTTTCTGTATGCCCTGGGTCAATCCACTAGTTGCCTTGTCACAGTAAATGAATAAATGTGCACTGATCAACCACATGTTAGTCAATATTAACTGACTATCTGGTTCTGGACATGAACCCAGTACTTCATATTCAAACATTACTTAGTTTATTTTTATTTTCTTTTTGCAGAAAATCTCGATATGGAAGACTGACTCTGTAGTTCTCCACACATTTTTCAGCACAGTTCTTCCTACACCAACAAATTTGTTACCAGGTTCATTTCCTCCATCAAAATGTCAACTTGCTTTACCAAGTTATAAATTATGGTAACTGTTAAGTGCTTAATATCAAGCCATACTTACTTGGTGCTGGTTTACATGCTCAATGGGTTATAAAGAGTCACTGTCCCTCACCACGGTGTACATGATTAGCATGTAAAACATCACATACCCACACAGAAGCAAGACCTTTTACCCTTTACCTCAGCAAAACTGCACATATATATAGCACCCTACTAATTAAGTGTACGCAAAACTGCTTGGTAGAGAAAATGAAGGATCTCAGTTCCAAAAAATTTCCTAGGCTATGCCAAATAACGCAATTATTGTACCTTGAATCTTGCATGGGGCGAAGTGGAACGATGCGACTCATCTCGGCTTTCACTGTTATCACGGCTACTGCTAGAAGCTCTACGGCCACGCCTTTGCAGCAAGGGCGAGTTTTGCTGAAACCACGACATATAAACAGCTGATATGCGATCGAAAGTTTTCATGGTAGTGTATGATAAGACTGCCATGTGACACCATATCATCTCGTAAGTGGTAACCATACAAGAGACATCATGCTACCACACTCCACAATGTGATAAATGCATGAAACAAGATGGCCAAATAAAATATAGAGCTGGATGCCTCCACAAAGGCAAAACTTGGCAAAATGTAAAATTATACAGACAACTGGTATAGTAGAAGAAATGAAAGTAAGAGACGTTGAGACTGAGAATTCTGTAAAAAATAAAGACTAGATATTGGGCGGCTTCGGTGGTCTAGGGGTAGCGTACTGCCTTTAAGTACCCAAGTTCATGGGTTCAAACCCGGCTGAAGCCGTAAGGAATTTTCAGGGCGAAAAAATCCTCAGCACGCCTTCCTTCAGAAGGGAAGTAAAGCCATGGGTCCCACGTCGCAGATTTGCGGCATGTAAAAGATCCCTGAATTGACATGGAAGTCGCAATCTCAGGCGAAATTACCAGTTAATTCTCACCCACTTAGTTCCACCTTTCGCTACTAGGATCTCTCGCATCGTTGTGGACGTGAGAGTACCTGGCGGCAAACATGGGAACATCCAAACAGGCAGGGGGGATAGGGTGAGTACAATAAGCCTACTAGGCTGCAGTACATCTGTGGCATTAGCCACGGGCCCAAGAAGAGGAAGGAGGAGGAGGAGGAGGAGGAGGAGGAGAAGAAGAAGAAGAAGAAGAAGAAGAAGAAGGAGAAGGAGAAGGAGAAGGAGAAGGAGAAGGAGAAGAAGATGACTAGATATTGGTGTGAGCTGTAAAATACACACATTACCAGAACACACACAGTCACAATGTGTTTAAACAATCTGGCATACACTGCAGTTGTCATAGTCAGGGTCAATGATGGTCATCCACCCTGAAGGTGACAACTGTATAATATACACACCACAACCCATCACACAGCTAAACTCCCAATATCTGAAGTTCCATATTACAACTGTGATCATACCATGAGACTTTCTTATCTTAACTTAGAATATCAATATAATCACACAATGTGATATGTACCTCAGTGCTACCACCCATGGTGCCCACATCAGATTTTCTGCTGCGACGAAGACGGTATCTCAAACCTGTCTCTGACTTTCGCCTGTCTCTTTCTTGCTTTCTCTTCTCCAAGTACTCCGGCGCAGAATGTTGCCGCTTTGGAGTTGCCTTGTCAGCCAAAACCTCATCTGTAACACAGCATATTGCAATTACACCATTATCAGAGATACTCAACATTAGTCTGGAAAAAAAATTCATAGTTTCACATGTAAGAATGAACAGTGGTACAACAGGCTAGACATTTCTCTTACGTCTTTTAACTTCTCATGATCCTGACATGTAACAATTTACAGGGTGGGTTACAATAACAGCCTTTACTCATGGTGTGAGGAAAGGCATTATAGTTGTTAAATGTATGCTTGCATTCACCTTTACACGCTGACTGCCACAAACAACAAATTAAGTGGGCCAAAATTAAATGTCTTAATCCACTGACTGATCATTTACCCAAGTATAAGTGATGTGCTCCATGCATAGTAACCACTTTATTTTATGTGACTAACTTCACTGTAAGGAGCAGACATTTAACCTTAAAAGCCCAGAGGTTATTTAAGGTACCACCATGTTTAGTATTACCAAAACTCCACACCCTGCCCACAGAATGCATTTATTATTTGTATGGACCTCAGGACAAACAGCAACTTTCGCACTATACAATATTATCTGAGTGGTTTGTATGACTGAGGTGGAAAGTCTTTCCTCCACAGTTGGTATATGGTCTTAAAATAATAGACATTACATTTCATCCCTAAAGGGTTGTTAACAGCAAAATGTGACTGTATGTAAAGAGTCAGAAGAGAATATATGAAGTTGTCTTGCTCCAACAGTAGGTTAAATGGTATGAGATTCAAAATCACTGTTGTCACCATTGTCTGGAGACACATATGCACAGGTATCTTTGGTTTTATAAATATAACTATTGTTGGCTGAATTTCAGGTTACCTTGTCATGGTATATAAGAGACAGCACATTACTTACCATCTGTGCGGTTCTGTCCAAGCTCCATTACTAGCTGCCGGGCATGTGACGGGATCACTGCATTATAATTCTCCAAAATCACTCGCTTCAACTGCAAGGTCCATTCCCGTTTCTGTTCCAGGTTGCGTGCCTGGAGATGAAAAGGAGAAACTTCAATGATAAACTTCTTCAACACAATGTTTCTACAATCAGAAATCTACTTACTTTAAATTTCTTGATTAGATGATTTTTTCCAACTAACAAATGTATAACCTATACCAGACAGGTGATTAAATGTATCAAGAAGACAATGGCATGATCCTTAGTTTCTGACATTTGTCCATAATCACCTAATGACTCCAGCCAAATTGGCTACCTTCATCCTAGTACCACCGCAGGCTTTAAATTCTGTTAACAAACTTGCACAGTGAGAAAACAAATTACTTTTAGCCAGCTTCTGATATGTGCAACAAGCTATCTGAGTCATCAAAATGAAATGGATCAGAGAAGTTAAATAGTTCAGGCTTACAACGTTGTAAAAGTCTGAGATTACCAAAATAAGTGATCATACTGTCATTGAAACCATGGAGGATAGCCTTAATATCAACTCCAATTCATGACATCTCTCACCTGTAGCGTGTATTGCAGTCTTGGGTTGTCAAATGGGATGACATGGAAACTCAATGGCTCTCCAGGAACACTCTCTATTAGCATCAGATTTGAGCACTAAAATTGAACACAAATATGTGCACATTAAGTCTTTCATACACACAGTTTGCAGTGAATGTGAATAATGATCCGGAGGTTTTAACCAATAAACCTCTATCCAAAAAAAATTTATCTAAGAATTCTGTTTGTCTCGGCGGCCTTAAACATAAGGATTTTTTAAAGACACAGTAAATCCGAAGCAAAAAATTTGAACCAGCCTACACTCCAACTGAACAGAGTAACCATACACCTTTACCACTACCTTGTATTCTTGTCAGTAGCAATTATGTTATTTACACTCCTCTTCTGAGGGGTGTTCAATAAGAAAGGTTACCCAGGTCATAAAAATTTATACGATAAGCCATCAAAACCTGAAATGATAAGCCATCAAAACCTGAAATGTAACTCATTTATTCCAGTGAAGTATCATTATTTTTCAACATTATTACTGGGCACAGTGATGCATCTGTCCTATGTCAGCACTTTCCAGGAATAATGAGGATATGGAAACTGCTATTCATGAAAGGCTGCAAATGGGGAGTAGGCGGGGTGCTAGCATCATAGGTTGTGTTCACTGACAGCATCAACACTTCATCTAAGGCCAGCTCTAATAACCTTCCTTTACTGAAGTTATGTTTCTTGTAGAGAAATGGATTTACTCAGCAGAGATATGGGAGTTAACAGTCCACTGCAAAAGCCACAACTTCTTCACACACATATTAATCAGTACTCATTTGACCAAATTACTAAAATTTTAAGATTAGGTATTAGTTCTGTAAATATGTCATGAACTGCCTGTAGTATAGATTATTCATTAAATGAACCATCTGTGCAGCCTTCATTAAGCTTTTGGCAGTGTGTGCTGATGCACTGTCCTGTTGCATACATGTTCTGGGCTAAGTGTTTATAGAAGTATTCCAAAATACTGTTTACAGTGCTTCAATACAATTCATGATTGACTATGTTGTGCACTGCACATTGCTACAGTGTATTTCTCACTCATAACCACTTAACAACTCGTGTTTCCCAAGCTGAAGTACAGTAACTACATGTGTGTCTGAACTGAACTGCTCTGCATAAGCTACATCCCAATACAATCTAGTGTAAAATACATGGCTCACCATAATATGAGTTTTGTAGCCAAGAATTCCCTCCTCCTTCTTCTTGGTGATGAGCAGCATGCGGTCAAACAGGAAGGCATGCCGGAGAGCTTTAGCACCATACATACGAAACGTTCCCTCTGCACAGAGCTCTCCAAATGTCGTTAGGTCCTCACCTTCCCAACCATACAAAAGACTCTGAATCTCCTGCACTCGAACTGCGTGCTCATGTCGTCTCTTCATGTTGTTGATGTGATGAGCAATGCCTGTCATGGCCGACAGAGCATCAACTATGTCCTTGTATCCCTCTGCTTCATAAACATAGTGCTTCACTATATTCTGTAATGACACATTTTTTTTTTAATTGATTGATCGTGTGTTTAGTTATCCATTATAGTACATGACCGATTTGCTGACTAACCAGTATTTGCAAAGGTAAAGATAAAGTTGTTCTTGCTCTTGATCTAATACTACACAATAAAGACATAAGGGACAGCACAGAAACAGCTACATGTATTCTTATCCATGCCAGTAAAGGGAGACAAGTGGTCAGCTTCAGGGCCCAAACACTGTTCCCATGTAAAACTAGAAATGAAGGCTGGATAGACCCCAGCCTGGATGCTTTGGGAAAGAGAAACATCTACTGCCTGTGCCAAACATTGAGACACACATGATTCTTCAGCTGTCCAGTCACAAGGCTGGTCACTACACTGACTCAGCTACTGTTGGATCTTAGTTAATTTAACAACGATTTCTGAACAGCAAAGGTGAAACATCAAGTGGGCTGATGAATGATAGCCACAGAGGGTACAGCCTGCACTCTAATTTAAACAATCCTAGCTATCCCTTGGAATACCTGAAGGAAGTCATGAAGAATCTCAGTAACAGCCAAAGCTTGAACTGAGACCACTTTAATAAGAATCAGTGATAAACACTCTTCCCACACATTCAATAAATGACCAATTCAGTATTTACTAACAAAACATCTCATTCACTCTGTGGTACTTCCTTCACTTGGCAATAATACTTACCAACACATTCCCTGTTTTCATGAAACCATAATGTTAAAAATCCTCTACACAGAAAGCTGTGTTGGGCCATAACCTCAGACAGTTAAATGCAGTCAAAATTTCACAACCGATTTCTCCACATCATTTCTTCTCATCTAAATGGTGTTATTTCTTTGAGATTTTCAACAATACTTTTCATACATATTTCCAGTTTCTCCATACATGTCACATTCCTTTCCAACTATTCCTTTTTGAGAGACCAGAAACTTAGCACTACAAAACTCATAATAAAATGAATGCTCTGTCTTTCTAATGTACATTCACATAAGTCTTCCTCTACAACAACACTCAGTAGAGAGGAAGCTTCATCCACAAAAAAGTTGACACATTTAAAATGCACCAATTTATCATAGAACTTACACAAACAAATCAATTTATTACTATGGATAAATCCCTGAAAGCTTTATGTTACGCACTAACAAGTAACAGCAGTAATCAGTATGAAGTTAGTACCTGAAGCAAGAGATGGTACTTGAGGATTCTCTGCACAGGTTTTAGAAGATATGATCCCAGTGGCAGTGCATGCTGTAAAGCCGTCTGCCTCTCCCGAAACAGCCGTACTGTTGTATCCTGTCTCATGAGCTCTGTGAGGACTGACACAGTCCTGTAAGATTATGACAGACACAGTAAGTCACTCCACAGACAGATGTCATTATTACTACACTTGTCATCCTCAAGTAGTAGAACCAAAAATTTCATTTGCTTAGCCAAATCACCAATTTCCATTTGTTCCAACTCTTTGTGTGTGTGTGTGTGTGTGTGTGTGTGTGTGTGTGTGTGTGTTTGTGTGCAGAATGAGCTGTCAAACTTGCTGGAGAAACCTACCTGGCACACCATTTAGAAGTCTGCTACAGGAACAACACAGTGGCTCCCCATTTCTCTGCCCACTTCCTTCACTCATCCTGCCATGTACATTGAGTTCTACCAGTGTAATTACTACATCAGTAACCACAGGTTCTGTTACACACTAAGATTTGGTGCATGACAGAACTTAAAGGGACACACACTAGTGCCCACCCCAAAAGAAGTGTTGCCTCCAGTTTATTCAGTTAAAACACCCACTCTGTGTACTATGCAACAGAGTGTGAAAGGCATAGCTTCAAATTTACAGTAAGCACCTATTATGCCACACAGCTGTCCTTGGACTGTGTAACTGTCTAATAGATTAACTGCCACAATGGAACACAATATTCCTTGCACAGTTAACAGCAGTACTCTTATAATAAAACCAATGAGATGCACTAATTTCTCAAATTTATTTTTGAAATAGAACTCTACATGTTTTGGACAGGTTTTCTGTCCATCATCAGGAGTCTAGTACTGTATACACAGCAATGGTATATGTCATACAGGTTTTGCTGACTGCTTGCTAGCAAGCAGTCAGCAGATTGCTGTGTATACAGTACTAGACTCCTGATGATGGGCAGAAAACCTGTCCATTACATGTAGAGTTCTATTCCAAAAATAAATTTGAGAAATTAGTGTATCTCGTTGGTATTATTATAAGAATATATCACAATGCACGGTCCTCTGAATGTCAAAGTTAAAAGCAGCTCAGGTACTCAGAAAGGAACATACTTTCATTAAGTCCACAAGCTCATTACTGTGTTCACAGAAACTCTTCAACAGCTCCACACCACACCATCTATTCATCTCTATGATTCATTTTCATACTACCCACCTCTCTTTGTCTAGTTATCCCAAGTGCAGTGTTCCATTGCAACTCCCCAACTGCATGCTACATATTCTTTACTTACTCAAAGAACTGTACTCACCGAGGATAATTGGTGCAGTATTGTGTGTAGACTGAAAAACCCGTGTTGTTCCTTACGAATGACTGTGCCACAGGAACTGGATCCAGTCCACACTGTTCCAGCTCACCGAGGAAAGCACTGCAGCATAAACATAGCAATAATGATCTATGACCACAAAAGATTCACTACCCTACAATTATGTTGGGCATCACCCATTGTCTGAAGACAGTGCACATGCACAGTAATTGGAACTGTCTGAAATTCCAACAGGGCACCTCCTGAACACGAGGTAGAAGAAGCCAACTTCCTTAGTGTGTATGTGTGCGTGTGTGCATGTGTGTGCACACACACATTCCATGAATCCACAAGTGTGTCACAAAGACAACAGGATGTAAAACAAGTCATAATTACACACATATACACAATTTTTACAGTGTAAGATACTACAAACATTTTACAAAACAGTACTATAGATCATCTTTACACATAAATTCAGCTACAGAGTAAAAGTAGTGTGTATTTAAGTATTCTCTTGTGGCTGCTTTGAATTTTTCCTTTTCATTCATAAGGACTGTCAGACTACATGGTAGAATGTCGAAAATTCTGATGCCAGTATAGAATGTTACAACAGATCGCAGGGATTTTAATTGTTGTTGTGGCAACACTGGTAGACATCTAGTTATGTATTCCTTGACTCATCAAATCAAAGACTTCACAAATTTCATCTGAATTTAGAGTCGGAAGTCAGTTGATCAGAGCGTGAATGACCACTGCAATGGGCAGCCCACCAGTTCACTCTAAATTACATCTTTAAAAAACTGGTGCAATCACAACACTTGAAAAATTCCGTCCACGGCTTAACCGGGGTGGGAAGGGGAGGGCGAGTGGGGCGGCCGCCCCGGGAGGTAGAGTGTTCAAAGGCGGCAAAATTAATAATTTGAATGAAATATTTTATTTAATGTTCTCAACAAATTTTAAACTACTGAACCAAACTCAAAGAAATTCAATAAATAATTTTTGTTACGCGTGACCATTGTGAACACTCGACACGGGCGCCAAAAGAACCTGGCTACGCCACTGCTCATACGAAACAAACGATTCTTAATTCCTATATAAGCAACAAACTAATAAACTACATGTAACTCAAATGTCTGTTTTATCATGTCCCTGGGCACGCGAGATTCATCACACAGGAAGCCAGCATCCATGAGGAACTCGGAGCACGTTGTCACCCAATATTGTTCTGGCGATCAAATCGAGAAGAATGAGGTGGGCGTTGCAGGAAACACGTATGGGAGAGAGTAGAGGTGTATATAGAGTTTTGGTGGGGAAACTTGAGGGAAAGAGACCACCTGGAAGACCCAGGCGTAGATGGGAGGATAATATCATGATGGATCTTCAGGAAGTGGAGCGTGATGGAATGGACAGGATCGATCTGGCTCAGGATAGGGACAGGTAGCGGGCACTTGTGAATGAGGTAATGAAACTTCGGGTTCCATAAAATGCGGGTAATTTCTTGACAAGCTGAACGCTGATTAGCTTCTCAATAAGGACTCTGCTCCATGGAGCAAGTAAGGACGCATGAATGAAGGTACGTTACGCTTCACACAAAAACAAGCTCTCACTCCACGTACAGATGCGTCTTCCCACGCTTTGAGGCTAACGTGACACCTGCCGTGCTCAAGGACACAATAAAATGAACATCCTGTATAAAATCATACTCCTATTTTATGCGCTGTATCTGCAGAAATGTTATTTAAGGACTACGACATTAAGAGCTGTGAACATCCATTGGTGCCATGTATCTTACTGAACACTCACAGAAAACTGTCACAGTGATGCTGTCTACATGTCCGTTTTTCGTTCAGATTCTACAAGTTCTGTTACTTTACAGTTTAGAAAAGTAACTCACCTGTTGAACCTGTAGATGTCCTCAATGTTGTTGAATAAATCAGCAAGCTGCTTATCAGACAGCGGACAGTTGGGGGTTGCCCTCCATATGTCCAAGTAACCCTGCAACAAAAATAACAGGGCTCAGATACTTGCTTGCAATCACACACACACACACACACACACAGCAAACTACACACAAGTTAAATTTGATGTTTCGTACTAACTTATTACGTACTCTAATGCTGCGCAACCGGTAATTTATGTTAAATTGTGGTTTATCCATCCCGTTGTGCTAAAGTAACAATGTTGTTTATTGTCCGTCTTACACAACAATGTGATGTAAAGTTAAGTTATAAACAATTAATGTAGCTACATGTTTCAACCCCTTGGGGTCATCCTCAGGCTTATAAAATTTGAGTTACCTACGGGATCCCGTGGTATTACAGTAAGTTAGTTCTAAAATATATGTTAAAAATGGTTTAACCCTTTTTTAACATATATTTTAGAACTAACTTACTGTAATACCACGGGATCCCGTACGTAACTACTTCAGAGGTACCTTGTGTGTTTCAAATTTTGTAAGCCTGAGGATGACCCCAGGAGGTTGAAATATGTAGCTACATTAATTGTTTATAACTTAACTTTACATCATATTGTTGTGTAAGATGGACAATAAACAACATAATTTATGTTAAGTCCCGATGTATTGTCAACTGCAAACAACCAGAAACAGAACATGCACCGGTCTCACAGACGACCCCAATAAAAACAAATTACGTTATACAGTACAGGGTATATGGACTGGATTGGGCTGGCCCAGGATAGAGACAGGTGGCGGACGCTTGTGAGTGTAGTAATGAACCTTCGGGTTCCGTGAAATGCGGGGAATTTCTTGACTAGCTGCAAACCAGTTAGCTGTTCAAGAAGGACTCTGCACTATGGAGTAAGAAAGTACAATTAATCTAACAACACATCACAGCTGACGAAACAATACGTGGTCCCCGTCCAATGGAAAATTTTTAATCAGTTTTTTAAAAGTTTTTATATAACATAGTTATAAACTTTTTAAAAATACCTTAGGGTTTTTGAAACTGTTTCCACTTGGACATTTTACATACATTTTAACGTATTTTTATGTAAAAAGTGGGGGGGGGGGAGATCTCCCAATTTATGCTTTTAGTTTCTGACTACGTTTCAAGTTCTTGTGTCATGGGCTGATGACGACCCGAGTTTGGGGTCGAAACTAGTTGCCATGTAAATTAAACTATTTGCAGGTGATTCGGTTGTGATTGTGAATATTTAAAGACACTGTACATAGACGATGCTGTTGGTTCAGGCTACGTAAGCTGCAACACTATATTTTCGAGAGGGATGATATTTCATCCTAGTCACTTATGTATCACTTTAAGTCCAACCTGACCTTTGTAATTGAAGCACCGCCTTAAATGACAAACAAACAAACCACTTTTCTTGGTACAGGTGGCATATTCCACGACAAATTCGTCTCGAAAGAAGTCCAATTGTGTGTAAAAAAAAAAAAGTGACCAAGAAACTGATCATCATCGTGACCAGTCCATCCGACGTTGGAATTAAAAATTATGTCTCGCAAACTACCGTCACGGGATTGTCTGTTGATGTGCTCCAAATTTTATGGCGTTCCAACTGTAACGATACAAGCAGCAACTCAAGCCAGAAAACCTTCACACAAACATGGGGCAATTATGGACCTGTGAGTGGTAATGCCGCTACTAAAACTTGAAGTCCAACTATGTAATGACCAAGATTCCATTGCCCTTTATTGCTACAAGTCTTTCACATTTGCTTCTGTTTTAACAGACGCATTCCTTATTGATTTCCGAAACTCCTTGCAGTTCAGTTGTCCCCAACTCTTAGCGAATATCGCTTCCCTCGCGCCCACGTTATTAGACGCGTTCTTTTGTATTAACACCGGCTATCGTTGAAGTCACCATGTGATGTTGGACAATTTATATTGGTTCTCCTTGACGCCAGGACGGAATCCTCGAAGTACGGTTAGTGGTATCTACTTTACCCACAGTTATGCCAATGTAATTCGACAACAAGCAATCAGCTACCAACGTTACATTGCCATTGATTTTTGGTAAGCCATGCTCCTCAACATCAGTGAGCGTGTGGGTCTAATTCCGATATTTCCTTCTCCCATGTTCTCAAATCTGTTAGATGTCAAACTGTCATGCACAGCCCGCAGTCAGGGTCCATCTTCTCCCAGTAAGGTCCAATTCCACAGGTTCAACAACCAGGGTATTTCAATAATATAGGTTAGTTATGCATTTGTACGTAGTGTATAATGAAGGGCTGTAATGGGGATTTATTTAACTATCGCTATGCAGCACGTTACCATCATCAAATCCTTTTGCTCCTTGTGGAGCATAGGGTATCCATGAAGAGCTTCCAGGCATTGCGGTCTCCAGCTATCCCCTTGACCTCGTTCTATGATCTTTTTGTGCTTCTTATCTCATCCTCTATTGTCCTTCGCCACGTTCTCTTCGGCCCACCTCTCCTTCTATATCCCTGAGGATTCCAATCTAATGTGGTTTTCTCTATTGCTCCTGTTTCTTTACGTAATGTATGTCCAATCCAATTCCATTTTCTTCTTTTTATCTGATTTTCTATTGGCTTCTGATTGGTGATTCAGCACGCCACCACACGCCATGCTAATGAGGTACACGTGCCAACCAACTGATGATTTTAGATTACTTATTCGATGGAGAAGAGTCCTTCTTGAGAAGCTAACCAGTTCTCAGCTAGTCAAGAAATTCCCCGCATAATATGGAACCCGAAGGTTCATTACCACGTTGACAAAAGCCCGCCACCTGATCTTATCATCAGACAGATGATGTCGTACCGAAAGATCAGTCGAGGTTCGAGGCATATGTATCCGTTTCGTAATAAGGCCAGTTTTTACGGTGAGGAGTTGATGGCACTTCGCCCAACCCCCAAGCCGGAGAACCACCCCTTGTCGGCTGTACGTGACTGCTTACTAAAAATATTCACAACTACCTTGCATACTGTAGGCCGTTCCTCCATCCGCAAACTGAGGACGCTGTGACAGGGACCCACTTAACATGGAATGATTTTAGATTGGTATGTGCTAATTAAGAGTAATACCAATTTACAAAATTTGTCAGACTTGAACGTCAATGCTGGTTTCTTCAGGGAATCTCCAAAGTCGTTATAGTTAACGACGTGATCGCTATAATCAGTGCCCGCGCCCGTTACAGTACGTATTATAAGAACGTCAAATGTTTGCACGACGGAAATTCGAAAAAAGTGAAGTCGTGGAGCTCCTTTTTTTTCTCTCTCTCTCTCTCTCTCTCTCTCTCTATATATATATATATATATATATATATATATATATACAGGAATGTGCCAGAAGGGAGGGTGTTCCTTATGTTAAAGTATACCGATATAACCCAAAACACCTATATCCAAAGTTGAACGGTTACGGAGATAATGGCCAGAGAAAACTGGGGGCTTCTTGCGGTTCCAAATACTGCAACCTGC
>Ga0123352_10001582_pt1 | contig 30512 bp, 10 predicted proteins | sample TergutLab28metaG_FD_89700 | JGI IMG/M metagenome (GOLD analysis project Ga0123352, IMG submission 89700) | Labiotermes labralis P1 segment gut microbial communities from Petit-Saut dam, French Guiana - Lab288 P1 | ecosystem: Host-associated > Arthropoda: Insects > Digestive system > Gut ...
ACAGTATGCAGATATTTATTTACTGCAAAGTCACTCTACATGTTTCGGGTGTCACAGCACCCATCATCAGGAGTACTAAAAACTGTAACCGCAAACTCCGGTACAGGTCATAATACTGGTACAGCTACTTCGTTCCAACGTGGCCCGATGTACCAGTATTATGACCTGTGCCGGAGGCTGCGGTCACAGTTTTTAGTACTTCTGATGATGGGTGCTGTGACATCCGAAACATGTAGAGTGACTTTGCAGTAAATAAATATCTGCATACTGTAGCATCTGGTTGGATTTTTATTAATATCTCTATATCTGTCACACTTACGACAGCCTAATAGCGGATAAAACCTTGCCGATTTGTAACTGTGTGTCATATATTAGAGGAATAAGAGAGATAATGAGTTTTAATAACACAACTTAATTTCTTTTTTAAGTAAGAATCGTGAATGTATCCAACAATTCATCACCTCTAAATATTAATTTATATTCACTAGTTGCACCTACGCACAACTACACCCTGAACCCAACCTGATTTTAAATGTGAATACTGCCAAATAAATGTAACTGTCTTAGTAATGTCTAAATTCCATTACGGAACACCAAGCAGTAACGTCACGCTCTATATCACAGACGATGGCCTTCTAAATCTCTTGAAATTGTACCACAGAAGGCACGGATCACTTCCGCTGTTATGCCAGTTCGTTTCAGAAATCAATTCGAGGCGTAGGCCAGCAGCCGCTCAATTGGTGGGATTGCGGATTCGAATCCCGTTGAGGGGATGAATGTTCGTCTCTTGAGTTTTGTTGTGAGTTGTGTAGACAGTGGCCTCTGCGACGAGCTGATCAGTCGTTCGGAGGAGTCCTGCCGGGTGTGTGAGTGTGTGTGTGTGTGTGTGTGATATAAATTTCAACAACTAGGCGTTCTAGGCCCGAACTAGACTGTTGCGGCAAAGGAAAAAAACGGTGAATACTATTTCACATTCACAATAAAAACAAATATTTATGAAAGAAAATTATTAAATATTAAAGAGAGTAACCGCCAATTCATGCACAATAAATTCACACCTCGTCGAGATACTCTTAACTCCAGGTGTGCAGTAACTAAAAATTGGATTATTTCCCATGTAGCTATCTGGAAGAGACAGTTATTCACATAAAAGTCTTGCATTTCTTAATTACCTAAAAGCAGTTGTTTCCACATAAAAAATATAAATTTATTTACCCAGTGTGTTGTGACTGGTACAAACACGGAAGTTCGATATAATAATAATAATAATAATACTAATAATATAATCCTTTCAAATTAGATCCTGCAGTTTTAAAGTATAATTGTGTGACAATGACCCGGTATTGTAATGTAAGAATACTTATTGTGCATTCTATATTATTTTTAGTTGACAGTAAGTCAGTTATCTGAAAACGGCCACCCTCCCAAAGCGTACATAAATGGTCTAAAATACAGAATTCAATATGCAGTAGACTTCCGTGTACAACAATTATGTGCGCATTACAAAGTGATTAAAGACACTGGTGTGAATGTAACCAGTTTGCGGTGATCCATCTGATGTTTAGTGTTAGAACTTGCATGACGTTGTGCAGGGCCCAGTAATGCACAGGCAAAACACCACAGTAAGTCAAACACGCTACAAGTGCACAAATCCAATTACGCACAACAAACACACACAGAAAGGTACGCACACTAAGTCCGTAACTGCAGAGATATAGGAAATGTCATATGATAAACAGGCCTATAAATGTATTTTTTGTAAGATGCTTCTTCTGATACAATAATATAAACAGCCAACTGGATGCAACAACAACAATAATTTTATTAATAATTTCAATCAGCTCAACATGTTTCGGGTGATAATTTCGCCCATCCTCAGGAGCACTAGACTGTGTTTACAGCTGGTGGTATAAAGCACCGACGATGCTGCCAGCTGGTGACCAGCAGGCAGAATCGTCGGTGCTTTATACTACAAGTTGTAAACACAGTCTAGTGCTCCTGAGGATGGGCGAAATTATCACCCGAAACATGTTGAGCTGATTGAAATTATTAATAAAATTATTATTGTTGCATCTAGTTAGCTGTTTATATTATTGTATCAATGATGCACTGTCACACAAACATCAAATGCTCCTTCTGATTTAGCTTACGTGAAATACGAAGAAGAGTGGAAGTAAACTCAGTGCAGAGGGATGACGCTCAGTTACATTCCGCGCGATTAGATTTTTGTGTCAGTGACATAACAACAAGACTGAATGCAGGAAATCGCATGTGGGTTTCTGATATAAAATGTACATTCAATTTTATAGATTTTTCAGAAAATAAAAGCATAAAATCTTCCAAGTGTGTCATTTTAATTCCGAACCCACATATACGCACATATAGACCAACTATCCTTGTTACACACACAAACTCACACGGGCTTGGTGCACTCGTATTGCAGGACAGCCACGTGCATGGGCGTCAGGATATGCTAACTTACACGTGTTCCTCGGGAACAAAGACAGTGCATCTCTTTTCACAAACAATGGGTCTGTTTGGCTGTTTGTTTTTGTAGAACAGTGTAATAGGCTAGGCTGCAGACTCCACACGTACTGAAGCAGTCTACCAGTACTTTTCACTGCGAACTGAACGTATAAAAACATTACTTAATACTGCAACTGGAGCGATTGATTTTTATAGAATACACTACACGAACTGGTGAAAGGTTTCTTTTGACGCGTTCTGCCGAAGTTAAGCACTGCCTAACACTGACGTGAAAATACTAGTAAGCAGAACGTAACACTCAACTAGTGAGATGTTATTTTGGAGGCTTCTGCAGCCTACATTCCAAATTTAGCATCTGACTTCAAGGATGAAACCTAGACTTGAAAGGCCCCAAGTGGAATCAAATGTTAACTTCCGTTTTGATGGACAAACGTGTGCTTTGCGTGACAATCTGAAGTTCTTTATTCGTTGTGCAACTCAGGAACTGCCAACACACAGGCATACGTGGTAGAATCCATTCCTTTGAAGAGTGCAGTTATACTACACACACACACACACACACACACACACACACACATATATATATATATATATTCAGTTGCTATGTCACAGAGACCTTATGCAACGAACCAGAAATATTAGCTGTTTACTTTGGGAATCATAAAGAACATAAACGGTTTGGGTAAGCGAAATGTATAGTTTATTAGGATCAGATCCCGTGGTATATATATTTAGCACTGCAATTTTAACGGCTGATTTGTGTGTTATTCCAAGGTGCTGTCGGTTATTAAGATTCACTAGCGTCCGATAAAACTCCTAAATAATTTTTGTTTCGTTCTTTAGGATGCTATTACTTACGAGTGATAACATCAACCCCATGAAGGAGAACTCTTCTTGAAAAGCTGACAGTCCACTTAAATGACAATAAAATATGCCCCTTTTATTTTTGAACACAAATGTTCATTATCAGTTTACAACAGGCCTCCTCTCGTCTCGGTCCGGAATGAGAAGAATTCAATTCACATGCTATATTTTTTCTCTTCAAATTCAGTTTTAATATTATATTTACCGGTAATATTAGTTCTACAAAACGGTCTCTTCCGCAAATAATTGCGGGCAAAATTTTATACACTTTTCTCAGTTCCTCCACACGTGCTACACTTCCCACCTATCTCATCTAATCTGATTTAATTACTGTCCATGATACACATAAATTATGTAATTTATGTGTGCTTTAGATTAACACTTAAACCACTCTTATAGTTTTAATAACATTCATTTTTTGAACCTACAATTATACAGACTTTCAACGTAAATCCTGAATTCGAAATACACATTCCGTAGAGCAACAAGACACTGTAGGACTGACAAACAAATCTCAATTTGTAATGTGTACTACGCTACAGTTTCATAATCTGGTTGTTAGAGATTATTACATAAAATATTTTTAGCGTCTGTAATATTCAACGACAAAATTTGATCACCTCATCCTTTGCACTGCACAGGACAGTAGTTCTGGAAGAGATGGAACACTCTTGCATGTAACAATGGCGGAGGACGGACAAGCCCGCTAGCTGGCTGTGCTGGGAAGTTAATTATGGACGAAATATCTTTGTTTATTAGACGACGTCGGAACAGCAGCCCTGTAGCATAATGGAAGAGGAAGGGGAAGAGAAGGCATGTGAAAATTTCCAATTCAAACTCTGCATCCTGTCTCGCCTGTGTAACATTCCCCTCCCACTGCGACCCTATATCTACATTCCAAAAATACTACAATCTTCCTCGTTTTATTAAGCCGCCTTTCCCCGTTTCGAATCTCTTGCTTTGTTGCATTGTGTAGCATTTAATAATACAGTACAACTTCAATTAATGTCAATCTTAATACTGCTGTATTCTGTGGTATGAAGTCATTTTGAAAGGTGATTATTTGTCGACATTTCAGAGAAGCCTGCTGTTTCCATCTTCAGGACAGTGAAAACCTTACACATGTATATTACACATGCATACATGTATAACTTTTCGTGGCAGGAATTATCAGATGGAACGTGTGGACTTAAATAGGAAACATTATGAATGAAACAGCAAGAGGTGACTTGAGTCTAGCTATATTATTTCTGCCACACGGCACCGGGTTGATCCTTACACATCACTAATAGATCTCTTGGATAAAATCACTTGAGGACTACACACAGTACACTACACACAGTACACTACACACAGTACACTACGCTGTCACTTGTGTGATAGTGTAGTGTTCCGTGCTTTTACGACGATGGAAAAAGTCCTTTTAGCTATCGGTGATGTGTTTCAAGTTGCTCCACTCTCAAGAAATTCCATGGTGTAGGGTTCAGTCTAATTGGTGATAACGTCGTCTCTCTCAGTATGTTATAAACAATTCTATTAACGTAAGTGTAAGGCCAGAGATTACACGAAGTTATGTTCAAGTGGTTTAATACCTAAAGGTATAGTATATAACGTATGCAATTAATGGCTATGTGACTACCACCGTGACAACAGACAGTAATAGCTCAAGAAAATGTTAAGAAGGACGCAGGATCAGCCAGATTCTATTACAGTCGACGAAGCCATCATCTCCCGATTGGAATACAAACCCGAAGCATATTTTAACCTTGTAGTAAGAATTCCAAAAGCTGTCGAAATTACGTGACAGTCAGTAGTGAATCTCCTATTCCATTGGATGGAAAATAAAAGTATTTCTGCACCTAAAACTTTGAATTTCTAGGCTCAAAACTCCTATATGTCTTGGACTAAAACACCAGTAAAATAAAATATCCAAAGCACAGTGGTTACCACATGGATCGCCCTTTTTAGTACAGAAAAGTACTTTGCCTTGGAGCCACAAATCGTTTACATGTGTGTTTCACACGATCGCCAAAACCAAGGGTAATTACTTCCCTAAACGTCATAAAACAACTACTTTTTGTAACAGAGACGCAGCTTATTTGCCATGTGACAGGAGCCAAATTTTTATACAGATGACGAACTTCATGCTTCCCATGCAGCCCTCCCGAAATTATAGACAAACTGGCACCACAGAGCAACACGCCCAGTTTTAATACCAAAGTCTGGCCTCATACAGTAGACTAAACACTCAACTGCTATCCTCTACTAAGTCAAAACAGCCCATTTCCTGTCACTTTAATTCCATATCCAACGCCTTACACTTACCTCCACGCTACATTTACCACAAGGACGATAGGGCACTGCCACGAAGCTTACAGATCTATAAAACTTTTTGCTTCTCTCTAATAAATCGCGTGTCCCTCCGTACCACCCCCGCAACCCATTCTTCTTCATCTTCTTCCTTTTCCTTTTCGTACCAGACTTGCAACGGTTAAGAGATCGGACTAAATCGAGTAGGTGTTTCTCCCTTTACCTATGTTCGTCGAGTCGGATGTTAATGAAACTTACCGCGTTTAGGCATTATCCAATAAAAATTCAGTTGTCTTGTTTATCAGGAGACTCCACCCTTAAGAAGGAAAGGGCGTCACCGCATCAACAGATTGGCGCCAGGGGGGCAATTCTGAGATTAACATGTACACAAATAAATTGTTGCCTGTCGTTGAAAACCACTGTATGAGAAAAGAGCGACCTTATTGGCCTTCAGGGAAATGCGGAAAACTTAAAATCAGTGACCCGCGTCCTTGCAGCCCCAAAACAAGGTTAAGCTTGCACTAGTGCGAATAAAAGTGTAACTGTTAATGAACAGACGAAGCAGGACGTGGAGAAGAGTACTGCATTATTATGAACTTCACATGCTTTATCTTACAGCTTAGTAAAAATTATTTGGGTCAAGAAATCGAGGAGCGTGGAGACGGTAAAGTTAGCACCTTCGTTTACAGAAAACAAAAAGTGCTTATATAATTTCGTCTGAAAACTGAAGGGAAGCAAATACTTGAGAGACCTAGGTAAAGATTGGAAGATATTATTAAAGAAATGAGAGAAATCAGGTTTGAAGGTGTGTAGGTCTGCTGTATTTAGCTAATTTTGGACGGGATATTAAAGGACACTTTAAACACGATAATGAAACGTTGGAACTCGGCTGGTTAGATTAAAGACTGCCAAATTATCGAAGATTTAGTTAGATTCTGTGTGCGAAATTGAAAGGGCCTAAAGGTAACCGTTAGAGTAGTAGAATATCACAATCAATTCATGATTTTAAACCATCTGCTTGTAGGCTATATTCGTTACGTTAGAATTCTGTATTCCTTTTAATTTTGCGTTCTAACGGCTCAACATATTTACATTTAAAAGTTTTATTTCGTCAGGGCAAAATTCATACTGCCATGCTCTCAATAATTGACTTTAGCACAAATATCACAGTTATTTGAGCTTAATTTGCGATATTAAACGACAGTGCTTATCAATGGAGGGGAAAAGAGTGTGTTTAATAATAAACATTTATCAAGCAAGGCCGAGAACAGCAATTAATTCGCACCCATTCTCACCTCACCTGTATTAATAACTGTCAATCCCATATGCACATGGTATTACCAACCAATCATGTTCACAGCGAGAAACAATTTTCTCTATAAAAATATCAATAACCTGCAAATATTCGATGAACTAATACAAACAGGCAATGCGTTAAACACAACGTACATAATTACACCGCCTCAATTAGAATTCATCTTAATATTATCTATGGTTCTAGACCTATAAGTAATCTTTTGCTACTTATGACCTTCATTACACCCCCATAACGTTTTAGAGAAAGAAGTTTCACGCAACTATAACAATCTATTATAGTAAAAGTGAGAACGGTAAACTATTACAAACGGACACCACTCAAACCCAGCCACACCAAATCCCCAACACACAACGAACCGAGAAAAAAAAGACAGATGTGGTAATTCAACAGCACAGTCGCAAGCTCCTGATGATGGACATATTAATGTCCGAAACATACTGAGTACATAAGGAGTGAAATAAAATAGCAAGTGACATCAAGTTGGTCTTTTATTCTTCAACTATCGTATAATTAATATGAGTAAAATATTACACAATGCATATGTGATAGTAATGAATAGAATGGCATGCAGTTATTGAGAAATCAGTGCCTGTTGCAGGAAAAATCAAGGACAGTGTGAGTTGCCCAGTTTTACATGATCTCGTGGCGTTTATGCAGTTCCTCTTGTCGTTAAAGAAATCAGGTGACCTGGCATATTTGAAGGTTAGTTGAACCGTTGAAAAAACTTGCTAAAGCTCGAGACGAAATAACCAAACCAAACTTCGTACTGAACAGCAGCAATCATGATGACTGACGTTACAGTATGTGCTCCAACAAACTGCACAGTCATTAATAAATAATCATTTGTAACTGACGCTCCTTGTACACGTTTCGACCTCAATACGGTCATCATAAGAGAAGTATATACAAAGCACAGAAGTACGGCACATTCCGTTAAATGTGTGTGTGTGTGTGCGCCTGTGTATGTGTTTAGAGTTGCAATACAATACTCTAAATTAAAATGACTAAAATGTTTAAAATATAAATCAATTAACAAATATGTTTATAGTTCTAAACAATATTTTATCTCTTTCTGTTCCAACGCTGCTGTGAAGGTATGAACAGGGTTGAGTTGGATCAGAACAGGGCTTAATAGAGCAGGTTTGTGATTATGGTGATGAACTGCCAGCTGCGTGCCCGTGTGCGATCGAGTACCTTCTTAGTAACAACAGCCAGTCTGATGATTTCAGTGTCTCACTGTTTACTACTATTAGGTATAATATTATTATGCCCTTTTCACTGCAGTACTAAATATTAAATTCCATTATTTGTCTTCCTGCAACTGACGGAAATTTTTACACTGCACAGTATATATTTCAGAAATACGTCTTCTACAATTCTGTGGCATTGAAACAAAGTCAGATTGCAAAAAGAATTCAAAGTACGAGTACTTGCGGGAGCCCGTAACAGTCTAAAGTCACATACGGCAAATGTTCGCAGATGTGAACAGAGGCTTCGAGCATGCTCAGTGCTCTGCATACCTGTGGAGTTACCAACAGCACAGGCATGCACGCGGCACGTGTTCGGGTGCTCAGCCTTACCGCCAATTTCCGGAAACCTACCACAGAACATTCCTACTTAGGCACATTCGCAAAATTGTGAGAGGCGGATATTAGCTTTATCATGCCTGTCTGTGACTCCGTCCCTATAAAAATACTTGGTTCCCTCTTGACGGATTTTTATGAAATTTGATATTTTTCGAAAATATGCCGAGAACATTCAAGCAGCATACAACTCTGATAAGAATAAAGGAAACCTTACATGAAGACATTTATGATAATATCTCACTGAATTCTTCTTAGAATGAAAAAAGTTTCAAACGAAGTTGTAGAGAAAATCAACACTCACATTTCGCATGCAGTAACAATTTGTTTCCGAAAATCGTGCCGTTTATGATATAATACGGAAAAATTCTGTAGAGCCAGACAGGCCACAGATGGCAATATAATACAGAGCATGTTGTTTGCATGCTGGATTACTAAGGCTAAAAACACGCACTCAGAATAAGTAATACTTATTGCTTTTCCACAGCAACAATGGTTACGCGAATGTATCTGAGTATTAAGTTATACGTACATTGCCAGTCGTATTCGATCTACAAGCATTATCAGTTCCCTCTCCACCTATATTTCTGAGAACAGTACATGTCGCTCTCTTGGCTATGTCGGCTGCATTGCGACGCTGAATGAACTCATGCCTGTCCACCCAACCATTCACGTATTTATCCATCCGTCCATCCAGTCACCCACCCAGTTAGCCAGGTACTCATTACATCACAAGACATCCAACTTTACCCATAGTCCAACCGTCCAACTACACCGTCCAGTCACACAAACATACGTCCACTCATGTAACAAGTGACGCTTACATGATGTTACTAAAGCACCCACATTTCCCATCACTCAATCCACTCCGCTTCTCTGCCTCCTGTCCGTGCGCCACGCAACCAACTTTTAAGTATCCACGGTTGAAAGTGCAGGTACGTTATTTTCTTTACTACGGGCGACAAGAGCCCAGGGGATGAAGAAGCCCTTGCGCCCTCTAGACGCTTAACGTGGATCGTGTTTTCGCTTCTTGCAGGCAGACGCATTCTATATTGTCCAATATCTGTAATATTAATTACAAGGGTACCAAACATCTTCGGAAGAAAAAGCGTGTTCATTTTAACCTTGAGGATTCAGTTCGGGAAAAAAAAACATGGAAATGCGCGACTAATTGCACTGCCTGAACCCAACATTCTTGTCCGCAATTCCGAATTTTTATTTCAACAGCAGCATGAATTTTATTCTTTCCATCCAAACATTACGAAACATTTTCAGTAGCTGTCCTCTCCAGTTTGGTAATGTTAATGCCCTTGAAACAACAGAGTTGAATACCTGTTGCTAATAAGGTGTTCACAAATCTATCACCGTAAAGTCTTCATGCAAATACAGGTCATTTGTCAGTTCTTTGCAGATGCCAGCGGACGAGCGTATTGTTTACGTGAGCTAGCAAGAGCAGGATATATATATATGCTTTGTTTCGTTCAACAATCCGCCATTGCTGTCGGCGTATAAATGACTCTCTTCAATTTTTCCGCTTAAAAACTTTACCGGCCAAAAGGTAACAAATGAAAGACACTCAAGAGACAATCAGTAGTGTAGGTTATGTTCATTTAATGGCACACTTCTCCCGTGTATTTAACGTTTTCTTTTGTGTTTTAGGTTGAAATATGAGGTGAAATGAACTTACTATATTAAATGCTGACAGACAAGAATGTCCGCTGCTAAATTAAATTCGGACAGATCGGAATGCAATCTGTGTGTTCTACAAATAAAAACCTGTATTCACATAGCTATTTCTTTGTACGTTTGTAGAAATTCCAAGTGTCTAACTAACCCTTGGAAGCTTCAAGGTCATTCGATTCAGTCCTTATCTTACAGATAAAAAAATTTACGGTGTATCCATTCAAAATATAAAAATTTGAAACACGTGTAGGGAATCTTAGCAATTGACCAACATAATGCAGAAATTCTTGTTTTATAGTAAGTTTATTATATTCCTCTACATGTTTCGAGCACTGTTGTGCTCATCATCAGGAGGTTAAATTGTATTATAAGCGTCTGGTATCGTCACACTCCATAGGTGGCCGTCCGGTGCGCAGGTTGCACACCGGACGGCCACCTATGGAGTGTGACGATACCAGACACTGTATAATACAATTTAACCTCCTGATGATGAGCACAACAGTGCTCGAAACATGTAGAGGAATCTAATAAACTTATTATAAAAAAGAATTTGTGCATTAAGTTGGTCAATTGCTAAGATTATACTGATATGCACCGTCACCAAAACATCAAAACGTGTAGGGAAGTATTTGCAGTTTATTCTGATATCACCCCAAACACACAGGACTAAGAATAACGTCTGGACAAACTTCACAGATTCAGAATGTACAAAGTTATTGTAAATATGGTAACCCACGTGCTGTAATGGTTTAATATGAATTACATTTTCCTCCGCTTTCTCTCCACACTGCGTACCGGATACCTCCGCCTGTTACAGATGGCCATTACTTCTGTTTGTTTACAAATTCTATAGGCCTATACTAAGGACATTCATAAGATCTTGAAATCACACAACCGAACTCTGCAGCAAACACACTGGTCTCTGTGGCTTCATTGTTTCCGGTAAACAAAACTGAACGAAATGCAAAACTTTCCGGATTCGTACCTCTACCCTCCTCCAGGACTTTTCATGCTGAGAGTGTAGACTGAAAACTCACGGCTCCAAACCGGCAGCTGAGTTTACATTACAGCCGCACAGCGTCAGATATCGCCACTGACACGCAATAAACTGTACACAGTGAGGCCAAATTAATTAACGTAATTTGCATGACTTCAAGCTTCCGCCGAGGTTTACACGAGATCTGAGCTCTCCTGGGATTTTGCGCACTGAAGATTGGTAGTTAGTTACCGACGTTTCGGGACAACCTATCCATCCCACCTTCAAGGATCAAAAAGTCTGAAACTGCTTGACCCAACAAATAAACGCTCCGTAAAATACCACAAGAGCACATATGGCAAGCAACGTACTTGTTTTGCAGCAAATGTTTCCATGCTACTCACAAAAATATTTTGACTGGGATTTTGCAATGCTTTCAGAGATGTATCTCATAATTTGAAGTTTTAGACGTTCAACATCAATATTTCAACCGAAACAGGAAGAAAACGACGCAACTTGCGTAGCGTCTACCAATTTATAGTGTAAAGGAAAAACTGTAGGGGAAAAAAATAGCAGCGCATGTCCGAACAATACTGACCCTTACCGTTACGTTACGTTACGTTACCACATGCCTAGTGAGAGACGCACAACGACAGCAATTCTTGTTATTTTCTACGTAATAACATTTTGAGCTTCGGCCACTCATTTGCACTTAATATCAAAATAATATTTTGTGTGAGTTATATAGCTTTCACAATCGCGTACTTGAAATCTCAGTTCTTCCGGAATGTGTTGCCACGTCACTGTATAATTGGTGCCGGGCATTTCGAGACAATGTAGGGGTCTCACCCTCAGGGGTTGCGCGTACTTTTATATTTAGTGATAACGGTGATAAAACGGACAGTAACTGTAGAAGATTACAGAAAGAAAAAAAGGAAAAACTGTTACCCTGCGGACGGGTTCGCAATAAAACCTTAGCCAATAAAATCGAACGCCAAAGGATCCAAACAGAAATCTTGTTTATTGCACCGGATCACGTCGACACGTTTTCCACTTAGTAGTTCAATGTTGTAATGAGAAGGCCGTATTTTGGCCCAGTTAATGTACGGAATAAGTTACAACTGCCTTCTAAATTATTCTAAATCAGCACACTGGATTGACACCCCTTGTTTCATCCAGTGGAATGGCGCTGGCTCTCAGCCTCCCTCAGTTTCCATGGCGACAAATCAACGCACGGCCCACTTCAGGTATTACTCCAGCAGGTAAATTCAAATTACGTATATTTGAGGCCTAAACTGAGGGCTGTACATTGACAAGCGCGATACGTTCGACCACACAATTCAAGAACAGGCTACTATTTGCGCCATGCGCAATAACAAAATAACATCTATATGTATTAAAATAGCTCAGTTTGACATGAATAAAACTGCCGCCGTTTTAATCATTATATTTCTGATAAGCGTTTAAAAAAATGAAATCAGTAAAGCAGTTCTTTAACCGACGTTAAAAAGTGAAGGCGGTCGGGTTCAAGTCTGAACGCAGTGTAGCATATCTTAGGGTTATTACATTTTTCGACAAAATTCCAAGGGATACTGGGGTTATCTGAATTAGTTTACTGACTGCCTGTTGGCAAGAGACCGGGTATTAATGTCCGATAAAATATAGATATTTATTCAGTCACCATTCCAAACAAGATAGGAATTAAATTGTCACTGATTTATAACTTTCTTAAGAGTAACTTCAACAAATACTTGGACATGTACAGAAAAATTCTTAAATTATTCCTGTATTTACGGATTTCGACTGGAAATAGCACTGATAGCGACAGAATGTTTGAGACATACAGAACGACAGTGTTCATCAGACCACCGAGAAGAAAGACACATTTAGAACTCCACAAAGGACCAATCGAAAAGACAGTAACCTGGTGTATCCAAAATTCTTACATGAAGTTCTATTGATGCAGGACATTACACGTCCAGCGGTCTCTCTAGGCTATCGACAAGGCGGAAGATTAAGGTTTTGGCGCCTTTTAGCCTCGACATACTCACTGTTAGTCCTCGTGCCATTTAGCGAACTGTAGGCCTATAATGTGCTACGATAGGAGCAGCGTCTACTTCCAAAAGTAACAGGCTTGAAGGTATTTGGAAAGTTATTTTTCAATATTAAGATAAATTCTACTAGACATAATGTGCCGATGTTTGGGGGAAGATTGCCGATGGGTTATTCAGACAAACCTCTAAAATGTAAAAGAAGCGATGGTGCATTTCTCAATGCGTAGGAAAACGCCAATTAAACGTTGGTGCTTCCAATAATGCATTTATTGAAAAGGAAAACAATATATTTTTAATAAATTAAATATTTTATATATCTTACATTTTAGAGGTACGGAAGCCAGTTCATAGTAGTAGGTACAGTAATTAGCCTACGGATTTTCCTGTCGGTTTCCGAAAACTAGCCGGGACAACAGACCTTTCTTTTCTACAATACGTCCGTACCGGCCCTGGGGCCCTTACAGCCCGCTATTGAAAGGGTATTTTGGTTCGTGGTTCCTTCCAGTGGGAAAAGCGACAAGGGCTTGAAGTGAACCACTCAACTCCATCTATAACCCTGGTAAAGAATGTATGGAGCCATAACTCTGTTTTCCTTATATGACTCCGTGGGGTGTACAAAGAAATATATAACTTTCTAAGAAGTATGAAACTTGTTTAAAAGAAGTGTTATATAGAAATAATAAGGTTATATTTCTGTAAAGGTAAAGGTCACCCCAAGACATGCTTATGCAGAAACGGAGGGGAGTCGGAGATAAAGCCGCAACCCATTTGTAACCTAGCAATAGATGGTGATGGTGGCCAGCACCACGCTCTGGTTTCTTTATCCCAAGGAAAGACCCGTACCGATTTACAGGAGGGTGGGTGGGCTTCGGGGGTATATCTGGGCGGCAACGAAAATCTCGCCCACACCGGGATACTATCTCCATACTCTCATGTCCGTAGCGAGTCGCACTACAGACTGAGCTATCCCGGCCGCCGTTCTATAATTGTAACCAAGTTAAAAATCGTATTAAAATATGTCCTAGCGACAGGACAACAAACATGCACACAACAGTTCCTTTCTGTTTGTCGCTTGCAGTCGCATGCCAGAAGTGACGACACTGAGCCATTTCTAGGATTAATCTTTGTGCTTGCTCCAAACACTATGAAAGCTGCACAGTTGTGGAGCGGACGTGACAGGAACAAAGAGATGAACAAAAAAAGAAAACTGGAGCAAGTCACTTATTGAACTAAGTCCTTGACCAGAAAAGGAAGAAAGGGAAGAATATTAGACACACAAATTGTCATTAATATAAATAGCATACAAAGAGGCAAGCTTGCCATTACTACGAAGAAGATTTGAAGAGTCAGGTCAGTCACTAACATGAAGAACATGTTAGGAGGCAAGCCTATCATTAACATGAAGAACATGTGATGAGATAGGCCCACTTATTTAATCTAAAAATATCCATCTGCCTTGCTGTAACATCATTACCTCCTTCAAACTCAGTTTCTATGTGGTATAAGCATAAAACTCTATTCCTCTTCCTTTGTTCTTCAAGATTTACACACGGCTGCATCCAATTACTAAGTTTACATAACGCTGAATTACAGAAGACTGGTAAATATTGAAATGGAAATGATAAAGAATTGAGCGGCCGTTGCATGATTTCAGGTACGAACCTGAAATTAGCCGGGATAGGCCAAGGAAAAGATGGACACACCTCTGTCAGAATAACCAGGCTCTGAACAGAAAATGAGCTCAGAGCCTTCCGAATGCAAGGCGATTTTTCCTACAGAGTGCTAAAATTTGAAAACATATGTAAGTACTTATGTATTTATGTATGTATTATGTATATATTTATCTATGTATGTATGTATGTGTGTATGTTTATATGTATGTACGTACGTATGTAGGTATGCACGTATATATTAGACATCTATGTATGTATATATGTAATAAACATTCATGTGTGTGTGTGTATTTTGTGTATTATTATATGTATGAGTAAATCCTAAAGAGAGTGAAGTGTAATTTTAGTTGGAAACTGTGTGAGGAACAGGTAATTTGGAAGATCATGTAGTAGATGGTTTTATATTAGTAAACTGTTCCCTTAAATAAATAGTCCGTAAGCACGTCGCACAATATACAATAAGACATGGCAAAGGTATTGGCGTGAGTGGCTGCCCCTCCTCTTCTGTTCTTAATCTACGTACATCACAAGAGCATGTCACACACACACAGGAAAACAAGTTGTCTAATATGTAGTTTCGTGAAAATAATGACGTTTATTTTAAATAACACTATTTAACATGTTCACATCTTGTCATTTTAGACTGCATAATAATTAGCACTGCCTTCTAAACTATGAGCACTCTGAGCTGTTCGTTTGAAATACAGCCACAGAAAATCTTTCTGCTAAAAGGACTATTTTTGTGTCGCTTCCAATGGTTTTACATAGTCTCATCACATTTCAGCGCGGAAATCTACAGGAACATATATTCCAAGGACTGTGCGTGAGGATGTGTTTATTCTGCTCACATTCTCACTGTCCTTCTGATCATATTATACAATTTGTAGCAAGTTACACGCTACGTATGCGTATTATCACTTACAGCTGGTCCTTACTTGATTTATTAACTGAGTAACTGACTGACCCGTTGAATTATTTATTGTATAAGTGAGTAACTGAGTCACAATTCATCACCATGTTTAACATTATAATTACAAAATTTCCATGTTTAATACATTTAAACATTTACTATATAACTTGATCTTATGTTGCTCCACAGGCCAGATTTCTATGAAGCCACAGTAAAGTCGTTTTTCACGCGAATGTGGCAGCTTACAAGAAAATAATAATTCGCAAACAAAACTGTTGGAATATTTCATCGATTATCATGAAACAAGGAATGGTGCAAGAAACTGTGAAATACAGCGTTCATATTCTGTCATCGCGTATATCATAAACACTGAGAAAAACATGCCCTATTCCACACTGGACACTCTTATTGAACCATCTGGAACTTCCAATGCAGAAAATCGTGGAAGTGTATAAATAAAATTGTTTTGTTTTTCACTCAGAGAAAACGCTCTACGTGCCCTAATTGTAGACAGAACGTCATCATTAAGACACTGCGATGCAGTGTATATTACACCTGCTATGGATTCAGAAGGGGTCTAAAATTTGCATTCACTAATTTCCTCTTTCAACTTAGTTATAATCACAAGCTGTTGTTCATATTGTGTCCATCACGTACAGGTACCTATACTTTAAGATATTAGTGTGCTTATACGTCGGTAATGACGGTCTGGCTAAGAAGGGACAATAAAGAACTTTTCCTTAATAAAATATATCAAAAACCCATAGGCTAACAGACATAAAGGTAAATCAGTCCCATTACAGGCCCGAGGTGCCCACAGGGTTTCAGGCAGTTAAGGTTCCCAGATCACGTGACAATGGCCAAACAAACACAAAGACTTTTAAATTAAGAGAAGATAAAACATGAAAGGTCAATCACATAACGTATTAACATTTCAACAAACTTCAGATAATCAATGCATTTACAAATGTGAAAAATTGAAAGTCTTCTAACTTATTTTCTTCACTACTTATGTAGTATTATAATTAATTTTAATCACGCAAAAAAAAAGTTGTGAAAAATAATTCGGGAAAACTGAAATTAAATATTTTTGTTAATTAGATGCCGGCGGTATAATTCAATGCCTTACATCGAGCAGCACTATCGCAACAATGGTTTCGACGTCACATAGGAACGTGGTTCGTCTGTAACCACGGAAACCGGTGGCTATAATGTCAGTGTGTCTTATATTATCATAAATAGATTATACTTTATCAGGCAGATTAAGATCTAATTCCATAACAGATATGTATGCCTATCACAAAACGTGAGGTGGAAACATGTGTTTTAAGCATTGCGTAAATATGCGTATTGCAAACATGAAGAGATGCTGCAGTCTTGTTACTTAATCTTTCAGTGTAGAAGCAGCGAGTCGTAGTCAGTCATCAGAGACCAAGCCATCTAAATAAAATCATGATACTGACTTTCGAAAGTGTGGCAAGAACCCTGCGCTGCTTCCTGTCATAAAATCTTCTTCATATTAGTTCCCAAATCTCTAACGGTAACTACTGAGGAAAGATCCTTAAAAGTCCATAAAAATAAGATTATATTGTTTCATTCCAACTAGTAATAATAAAAGTAGCTCTTAAAATTTTATAAGCTACCATTACAACTTTCTTCTAAGATTTTAGGGGAAAAATTTTCAAGAAAGATATTTGTGGTTAGGTCAGAGAAAGGGCTATAAAAGATATACTTTTTACATTGCCCGAGATTTCTCAAAACGTTTCCTTGTGGAGCTGATGATAAAAGAAGAAAGTAGAGGTTTAACTACGGATAAACTGGATTATTAAATTTTTATGAAATGAATGAGTGTAGATCTGGTTTCGAATTGAGACAGACATTAAAATACAAAGACCGCATCTGACACTAAATGACTTTCAACTTGAAACAGGTCGGCGAATGCTGAAATTATACAAAACGTATAAGAATATAGGAAACTAACACACATGAGTGCAGTAATGTAATTACATCAAGAATAAATTTATAACTTCGCTTATATATGTTTTCTGAACATGGGAAATAAGTTGAATATATTCGAAAATTACAACTGACATTGTTAAGAAAAGAGGTCTATGAGCTATATTGATTTCTCTTTGGATCGAACGGAAGAAAATGCATTGTGCAGATAACATACATTACAAAATAAAGAAGTAAAATATTGGACAAGAGGTTATCATGTTTAAATATGGACTATCACGAGCAAATATCTAGTTCTTCCAGGTGAACTGAGTCATTTCTTTATCTTATTCAAATCGACAGTCCACAACATACCGCCTTTAGACACGACACTCAAGCAGTTTAATACCTACTGTCTATTTAAGCAGGCTTATCATTTATCCTGCTATGACCATCACATTTGCGTCATGGCCCTTCTTATTGTCCGCCTCAGATTTTCCGATCCGTGGCCTATTTGTGAAAGGCTAAGCATAAGCCTATGAAATTTTTTTGAGACACCTCTTGTATCTTGATACATGCATGGACCCTTCGACCCTTCCTAAATAAATGCCAACGTGGTGCATCACAGAATGATGAGGAATGGTTGGGAAAGAACAATTAAATATCATCTAAACTGTGAAAGGCAATAAACACTTTTTTATCTATATGTTTATTTTTATAAGGGTCAGGTTATTTTGTTTGGTTTCCATGTATGTATTTTTCTGCAGAACTGAGAACCGTTGCGGCACAAAAGCTAGGTTGTGACCTCTCTGAAATTATCTAATGTGCGGGGGTAACAACAATAGTTTAAAGATGAGAAATAACAAGAATTACATACAAAGATCCAGTTCGTAGCGCGCAGTGAAGACTGCCTCCTGATTAGGAAAACCAAACTTCTGATGCTGTTTAGGAAAACAGTACTGTCTGTTTCTGAGAAGCAAAGAAAACATTAACTGTTCTCTATGGAAAAACGTGGGATTTTGAATGGTGAACCGTGGTGCAGAATAAAGCATCCACTAAGATCACAATGAAATACGGCACAAATAACTTACGAAAAATATTGTAAAGAGAAGGAAAGTTCCACATAGCCTCTCTACAATAGCAAAAGATACGCTAATGCGTATTGCATAAATTCGTTCGCAAAAACTTATAATTTTGTGAGAAATGAGATAATTAGAAACAGCGTAAGAATTTACCATTCTTGAATTCTGTCACTAAGCTCAGCACCGAAATTTGATCTCATGCCTTGTATTTGAGACGTATCGAGTTCAAATCTTGGCACTGAATTAGGGTAATAGGGACAATACCAAGAATCAGATCATCAGCCTTTCGTTTCTTATAATTTCTATAATTTCTCACACATCACGCACTAACGCACTAATCACACTACAATTCATCAATCAAAGAACCGTAAATTATTATTTAAACACTCAAGTTTTTCCCAGTTACGAGGCTTAAAGGTTTCACACCAGTTTTGCTGAATATTCAGATCTTCAGATATTTTTAGGACGTGTGCACTCATATATAAGAGCAAAGAAATGTTTCTCTTCTTCAACAAGCCCAAACTGATTCTGGGGCCCACCCAGGCTCCTCTTCAAAGGACAACGAGGTATCGCCGTCGGGCAGTGGTTTTGATCACTCAAATCCATCTAGCACCAAGTTTAAGACGGACAGCTATACCTGTACTCCCAGCATATGTGTTCACAGCACAGACAGAAACAACTTTAATTTGCACATGTAGCAAACGTTTACAAGGAAAAGTGGCGTTTCGTCTTCCGGGCCAACAAATATTGTTCCTTCGAAAAGTTGGTAACGGTTCTGTCTACACGGAATAACATCCTACAAAACTTGAATTTTCAATGATATTTAAACGTGTTAAGTAATGTAGCTGCATCGCAGTGTGATGCTGTATTCCGAGCCACTGAAACTCCTCCAAACACAACCACTCTGTAGTATCCTGTTGCCGGAACCATTTTGGCGACTCCACCGCTAGTGTCCAGCCTGCACATTTCCTCGTGAATCTCTCTGGATCAGCTATTGTTAGCCGCGAAACCAATCAGGCAGAGTAGCTTTCATTGAATACGGTACTTTGTTAAAGAAGTATTCCCAAAGCCTTCAGCACAAAGAAACTGCTCCGGACTACAGCGTGGTCCACTTGTACCCATTGTATTTACTTCATGCCGCAACTCCGTCACAGATGGCTATGACCATTATCAATGCTGCCGTCGAAAACTGGTCATGTGACTTCAAGTGGCGTTGCCATGGTTACATGGACGTTTATACGGTTTCCCCGATATTAGACCTTAAATAACATAACCTCATTTCCCTCTACCAGGACTTAATAATGCTAATGGCAGCAATTCGTCAACATTAATACAGTAGGGGAAGTTATGATTTTACATATACGCAATTAAAGTGTGAATTTGCAAGAAATTTGACATTAAAACGCAGCTGTAATATGTACACCCTTCCTACTTGTCAGTGAAATGTCACTCTTATAAAACAAGCCCCTTCAACATTACTGCCACATTTATCACTGTTGTACCCTTCGCACAAGTGTCGAATGGAAGTAACTTTTCCACGCGTCTAGCGATATTCATAAATTCTCGGTCGACGAAAGTTCCTCAAATCCCCAAATATTACTTTCAGAACCAACTCCTGCTAAACGTGAGATACGTAGACTACGTTTAAAATCGTCTTTCTTAAAATTTTAAATAACCGTCTACAGAACACTTAATTACATTTCAATATTCTTCATAGTCTGCAGAATCCATTCGTTGCTAACTACTGTAAAAAAAACCATCGTAAGAAGTAGGGCAGAAAATACGTGTGTACATTTCGGTGGGGGGATCTGAAGAGAAGATGCCACCTAGAACATCTGTGGTGCAGAAGCAAGGATAATAGTAACACAGACATTAAAGGCAAAGGTTTTGGTAACATATACTAGATACAATAAGCACAGTAGGTGGTTCTATTGTCGAGCGAAAAGGTAGATGAAACTGGGGCTCCATAGAGGGCAGCAAATTTCCTGACTATCTTAGTGAATGTCAGCTTCTCAAAGAGGAATATTGATGTGGGCGATTAAGTTAGGTCTTTTTAATGGCACCGATTCGAATGCAAAAGTTAAATATCGACAGATGAAATGGACAAATGGATGACAATTTAAGCATTTGGCTACAGTCGATAACAGCTCTTTGTCCGACGCTGTCACGGTACACGCCTGAAAAAAAATGAGGTAAAACACAGCACAAGCAGGTGGACAGGACCTGCACAACATCAAGATACAACACTGTGCGGGATATTCTACCTCAAGCAGGCTACACACGCATGTTGCTGACAAATGCCAAACATACTGCACTTGTGGTCAGTGTGTTAAATAATAATAATAATAATAATAATAATAATTATTATTATTATTATTATTATTATTACGTATCATATCTCCTACGTGTTTTCGTCAGAATCAGGAAAAAACCCAAACACGAGAGCAAAAAAGTATAAAACAGTATGGTGTAATACCATTACAAAATGCAACTCGTGTAGGTTCAGCACACAGCAGCGGCTAAATACATACAATATAGATACTGATTATAATATGGAGAATTAGAATTATTGTTACCGAGAGTGTGACCAATTGCTGTAATTTGTATGTGGATAGAAAGTTTCAATGCAATACTGAATTTGCATTCAAACATCGGATATCCTCCATAATGCACGAATGCAGTACCGTTAAATTTAGGTGAAGATGTACCCTACACTGTATAAGCGAACATATTTGTGTTGTTAATATTCTGATATGCGGAAAATATACAAATAATTAAGCTGTACTAACATATGAGGCGTTAATACAGTTTGAGTATCATGAAACGAAGGAAGATGGTAGACGATAATCGAAATCGTTACACAAAAGAAATTAAACTCTATCCTGTTCTAAGTAAAACAATTCTTAAATCATTTCAAATTCATGTAGCTGTCTACGTAGTCTGAATTAATAAAATTATTTTTTGGAATGATGTTGTTGTAACACTTTATGTGTTCAGTTTGAATACTGCTGTAAATTTTTAGAACGCACTGAAGGATCGTTAAGTTTAACTTAATTTCCCATTTCAGTCAGGTTCAGTAAGGCCTACAGACGCAGACGCCCAAAGTTTAAGCTGGTAGTCCACTTCGGTGCAAGAATGAGATGGACTGGGCATGTGGCGCGTATGGGTGAGGAGAGGGGGGCATATAGGGTGTTGGTGGGGAAACCGGAGGGAAAGAGGCCTCTGGGGAGACCTAGGCGTAGATGGGTGGATAATATTAGGAATGATTTCCAGGAGGTGGGATGTGGGTATATGGACTGGATTGGGCTGGCCCAGGATAGGGACGGGTGGCGAGGCTTGTGAGTGCGGTAATGAACCTTCGGGTTCCGTGAAATGCGGGGAATTTCTTGACTAGTTGCAAACCAGTTAGCTTCTCAAGATGGACTCTGCACCATGCAGTAAGTAAGTAAGTAATTAAGTAAGCCCACTTCGGTGTAGAAACAAATAAGACAATGTCCACAGCCTTCAAAAGAGCAGAATTTATTTGTAACAACAATACACATTTTACTGCTGTTCATACATGCACACAGCTCCAAAATGTGGGTGTAGTTTATGCAGAGGAGTTGGTGCTGTTCTAAAAGGAACGGGTCCTATACAAAACATCGATTGTTGTTCCGCCGCGGTCTGTCCCTCCCTTTGCTTTTCTATCCTCAACTTTCAATTACTATGCAAATTCTGTACTACGGTGGGGTTACTGTTGGAGAAAAGATGTTGCAGGAGATCGTACATTATATTCACTTCATCATCCAATCAAGTAGAAAGAGTGATTAGTGGTACAGTTTCTAAGGATTTTCGGCTGTAATTATTGCTTTGGGATTTATTCATATTTACAAAAAATTACACCTTAAGACCATAATATAATGTAAAGATTAGGATGACAGTGACAACAATGGTGAAGATGATGATGATGTGATGATGACGATAGTGGTGGTTGTCACGTTACGTAACAGAAAACATACAATTTTCTTTGTTTTGGAACACAATAAAGATGTGTCCTTTCCCTAGGGAAGGTCTGTTAAACTTTGCATGTGAGATGGGCAACTTGGGTAAAATTTGGGCTGTAAGCGGGCACATTAAATACAATACATAAAATGAATAATAAGCATGTATACGCGTCATTATAAGTACCAATATACATGTCACTATAAGTACCAGTATACGTGTCATTATAAGTACCATTATACGTTTCATAAATACCAGTATACTTATCATTATAAGTACCAATATACGTGTCATAAGTACCAGTATACTTATTATAATTACCACTATACGTGTCATTATAAGTACCATTATAGTGTCATTATAAGTACCAGTATACGTTTGATAAGTACCAGTATACTTGTCATTTTAAGTACCATTTTACGTGTATTATACGTACCTGTATACGTTTCATAAGTACCAGTATACTTGTCATTAGAAGTACCATTATAGTGTCAATATAAGTACCAGTATATGTTTCATAAGTACCAGTATACTTGTCATTGTAAGTACCATCATACGTTTCATAAATACCAATATACTTATCATTATAAGTACCAATATACGTGTCATAAGTACCAGTGTACTTGTCATTATAATTACCATTATACGTGTCATTATAAGTACCATTATAGTGTCATTATAAGTACCAGTATACGTTTCATAAGTACCAGTATACTTGTCATTTTAAGTACAATTATACGTGTATTATACGTACCTGTATACGTTTCATAAGTACCAGTATACTCGTCATTAGAAGTACCATTATAGTGTCAATATAAGTATCAGTATACATTTCATAAGTACCAGTATACTTGTCATTATAAGTACCAGTACGTTTCATAAGTACCATTATACTTGTCATTATAAGTACCATTATAGTGTCATTATAAGTACCAGTATACGTTTCTTAAGTAACAGTATACTTGTCATAATAAGTACTAGTATACGTTTCATAAGTAACAGTATACTTGTCATTTAAATACCAGTATACGTTTCATAAGTAACAGTATACTTGTCATTATAAGTACTACCATTATAGTGTCATTATAATTACTAGTATACGTTTCATAAGTACCAGTATACTTGTCATTTTAAGTACCAGTATACGTTTCATAAGTACCAGTATACTTGTTATTATAAGTACCATTATACTTGTCATTATAAGTACCAGTATACGTTTCATAAATAACAGTATACTTGTCATTATAAGTACTACCATTAGAGTGTCATTATAATTACTAATATACGTTTCATAAGTACCAGTATACTTGTAATAAATACCAGTATACGTTTCAGAAGTTCCAGTATATCTGTCATTATAAGTACCAGTATAAGGGTCATTAGAAGTAGAAATTTACCCGAGTACTTTTATGTACATCATACGCAACGAAAATATTGACAATAATAGAAAAACTTATAAACAGTGCAATCAAAACCCGACATAGGGCTTCAATACGTTTAGCACAGTTTTACAAAATGATTTATTAGTGCAATATTTGTCTCCATAAATAAATAGCTGGAAAGTATTTGAAACTTCTCGGCTTTGCGAGCGAAGGGGTTAAAATAATTTTCTCGTTTCAAATGTCCCCGCAGGCAAAATAACACCGTGTCGTGAGCATCATGTTGCCTACGAGCTACGGGTTTGGTACGCCTGCCTCAGAGTGCAAGACCTAACTGCACACTTGGAGACTACGAAGAATAAAATCAGTAGTGCACAGAATTTTAATCCTTAAATTTTCTATCAAAATGAAGCCGTAAAGAAATTATACCTATTCAGAAATTTCGCATTTTGAACATTTGCCACTACGCCTCTAACCTGATTGATGTATTCGTGTTTTTCCTGAGTCCTTCCATAAACAGCTGGGATAGTAACTCATCTAGGTTGTGACCACTTATTTTCAAATTCTTTCCAATTCACATTAATTAACAGCCACACTATTCTCAGATATGTAGCCTGAGATGGTGACAGCATAGTGCAATAGGCATATCAAATATTTATTAAGACGTAAAGCATACGTTAACAAAGGATTCATTATTCCTGTATTCAAACTGACTACAAAGCTTCAGACCACGCAGTAATGCAACTCCAGAGAACAGTTTCGCTTTGGTACATATGATGCTGGGCAAGTCCTAGCGCGATTCTGGAACCAGTAAAAGAAAGCAGACCCATTGCAATATGTTGGTACTGCGAATCCACCTGAACACTGTGTAAGCTATCTGGACTGCCACTGAACGGTTCTACACAGGCCTATATCCCAACCAAAAACAATGGTTATGTGATAAGTCGTACAAGTATTTATTCAACACAGTGTCATGTGACTATCTCGTATAGGGGTAAATGACGGCTATGTAAACTAATTGTGACAGCCATCCAGGTACGCATACAGTAAACGATGTAGCACCTCTATTCTATCTGGGCAAATTTCGGTCCTGCAGGATCACCAAAAGAGAATTTTCACTTTCACAGTATTTCCATGATAAAGTAATAAAGCTGAAAGAGCTCACAAAATAATGGTTATTGTTAAAATCACAGAATTGTTCTATTTACGGCCAGTTATATTCCTACTGTTGGGTGCACTATGTCTGAATTTCTAACGCGGATCTCTCTATCGTGTTAAAATATTTGCATTTAATTAAAATGTTCCTAAAGACTTTCTTTTATAATGTTGCGTGTTTTTGTACTTTTATTGCCGAGTAATCTTACCACACAATTCCATGTACCACAACACTATAGTCTGGGGTCTAACAAACATATGGTACGGTCACATAGCACACACCATTGGATAAATGTTTCGTGTTGTGTCAAATAACCAATCGCCTTCGTCGTGACGCACACACCTGCAGACTGTCAAGCAACCTTCATTTCAACAACATTCCATTATGATCTGTAAGGAGTAGAAGATTCCTTTACATGTTTATTACTTGGGTTTCTTTCAACAACCCGAAACTATTTTGCAAAATTTCTACCTTTTAACACCCCTTCCCAACGTGCGTCGGAAGTTTTGTCAAATTACTACCACAAAAGACGAGGTTCAAAATAGTGAACCGCGCGGCTTCTTACAATTCCTTCCCACTTCAGCTCAAACTGAACCCCCGCCAGGAATTCCAAATTATCCTTTCAAAAGCAGATATACAGGAAAATGTTTCTATCACAACGAACACGGACTCCGCCTAGAACTTTATACAGCATGTATAATACACATGTATTTCTTGCAAACATGGATGTTACATACGCCTACACAAAGTTATGACCTGCTCTGACTGTTACATGCTGTCAACTATCCAACAAAGAACCGCGTTAACCCCCTGCCTGTGGGCGCCACAGCACCCTTAACAGGGGGCCTCGACTGTTCATCTCCGGGAACTGCTGAGAGCTGAGATTGGAAATGTCTGGCGACAGAGCAAGCAGGCAGGCGGTAAGGAAGTTCCGCTGATCAGCTATGCGCAGTGCGTGTGAGGGTAAAGAAAACATTACTTTATTGTACGGACTACTGTGTCAGGAACAGCAAGCACTATACAACAGAGTGGAGCAGTTACTTCTGTTGGGGTCCGATGAATATACTTCAAAGTGGCCACGTTCCGAAGAATCCGCTGTCCAAACTGTGTGCTTAAAAATTAAGTTGTCATCAATTTTTCACACTGAACCTACTTCATAAGCAAGAACCTTAGCAATTAATTTATATCCCAAACTGTTGTGTCCTCAAAAACTTAAGACCTGCAGTGAGGCAATCAAAAGCTTTCCAGCCTTCCAGAGAAAACAAAATCATTATGAAGTTCATGACTGTTGAAGAATAAAAGACCAACTTGATGTCACTTGATATTTTATTTCACTTCTTATGTATGCAACATGTTTCGGACATTAATATATCCATCATCAGGAGCTTGCGACTGTGTTGTTGAATTACCACATCGGTTGTTTTGTTCTCGGTTCGTGGTGCGTTGGAGATTTTGTGTGGCTGGGTTTGAGTGGTGTCCGTGTTGCATGACCGAAACATGTTGAGTACATAAGAAGTGAAATAAAATAGCAAGTGACATCAAGTTGGTCTTTTATTCTTCAACTATTACAATGATACACGGTCCAATAAACATAACATTCATGACTGTATTTGTTATCAAAATGAATGTACTTCTAAAAGCCAAGTCCTGTTTCCTTTACATTCTTCTAAATACTATCCTTCTCTGTAGACTGCATGTACAAAATGTTAACATTCCCTTCACGTTTCCTACCACGATTCTGTACAAATTACTTTCTTTCGGTCGCATTACCCCTGCGTTAACAGATATTACAACTGCAACTTAATGTTGTAGGAGACGCATCAGAATCATTTTCAAAATTAAATAGCTTTCCTTTAAATTACAAGCACACTTGTAACACATGACTTGACGATCTACATAGAAGCACGCTGTAAATGCGTAATGTTACAGACGCTTTTCCTGCAAGAGACGAATACATGCGCGAATGTGTACAGGAAATTTGCACAAAGTTCGCTTCTTTATCCTCCTCTTTCTCTTCTTTTCAGCTTCAAGAATTCTTCATTTCGTAAAGTTAAGCTACGTCTGAAGTTGTAACATTACTGGACAGCTTTTTTGCGCGAGTAGCAGACAAAGACACTACTTACATTCCAAACTTCGCGATACAATTATCCAGAGAAGCTGCGTCATATCCCAGAAAAACTGAATTCTCGAACTCAATAAATTATTTCAATTTCTCCCTCATGCACCAACGATTTTGACACGCCTGATTTTGGCGAATGCTAATCTTTATATGTCAAGTTAACTTCTTATTATTATTTAAAGATTTATATATTACTTAATCAGACGTTTGCATGTGTGTAAACGTAAATAATATTCTCAAAAACAGGCTATCTACGAGAAAACAAATTTTGTTATGTTTTCGTAATTACTACACATTACTATTCAACAAACTGTACTGTGTGGGGGTTGGAAAAGTGTCAAAATCGAAGGTCATAGGATTCTGTGTTGAATGAAGAATTTCAGACAAAGACACTGCTGACTGAGTGTAATTTCATTCAATTGCATAAAGAGGGAGACATTTTAAGAATAAACTAGGAACACAGAAATGCGTAAAGCCGTTGAAATAAAAAAAAAGCTCAAACACAAAGCTCAAACACAAAGATACACCTAGTCCTTCTTACAGAGCAAACTGCACCAGAAGAGTAGCTGACGGTCACTTGAAGATTTCTATTCAATATCCCGACAACCCAGAAGAAAGTCAACAAGTTCATGTTCGTCAGCTAAATTGCACAGAGAGGCGGGAAATTTATAAATCACATTCTGTTTGAATTATATTATTGCGTCCGTTGAAAAACAAAACTATTTAGAATATCTACATAATGCGTGCTTAAAAATCTGCTTCGATTTTCAGCATGTTCAATTTAAGGCCAAAGTATCACTCGCACACTCCATTCATATTGCAGTTCTTGTGACGCCTGTAAGAGAACTGAAGAAGTATATTTAGTTCCGATTCTTCACTTCGGTTAACCAGTGTTACGTCAACGCACAATTGTCGACAGGTGACCCAGGTGGATAAACTTGTGAACCCGCAAACAAACATTTCATTTAGTGGCATCTAACTGCATTAGCAACACAAGTAAGTATTTATTTTCTTTTATTTCATTTTTTATACATGCTTATAGATCTAGGTCTTAAAAACACATAGATGTGTAACAGAAACGTGATGTGTTGGACACACTTCGCAGAGAGGTGTATGATTTCCTTCCACGTGCTTCCTTAAAAAAAATTGTTCTAATACTAGATACGTTCTACTCCTATAACTTACGCCATTTCATAAGGCGACCACTTACTTACTTACTCACTCCATGGTGCAGAGTCCTTCTAAGGAGCTAACAGGTTCTCTGTTAGGCAAGAAATTCCCCGCTTGTTATGGAACCCGAAGGTTCATTACCACTTTTACAAGTACCCACCACCTGTCCCTATCCAGAGCAAGATCAATCCACTCTATAACCCCACATCCGACTTCCTGAAGATCCATCTTAATATTAGCCTACATCTACGCCTGAGTCTTCCAAATGGTCTCTTTCCCTCAGGTTTCCACATCAAAACCATGTATGTACCAATCCTCTCCATCATATGTGCTACATGCACCGAATTATAAAATGCATTCCCTGTCTCAATCCGTTCTCTATTTCTTCCTGAACAGAATTTTGATTAGTTAAGATTTTCCCAAATATATGAACTGTTCCATCCTTTTAAAGGAACTATTATCAGTCTTTCTGACTTAATCCTGCATTCTCTCGAACAATGACCATGTACTTAGCTTTATCAGCACTTATTTCTAGCCCCATCTTCTAACTAGCAACTATTCAAGCTTCTGTGCTTTTAGTTACAGCATGTGTTCGTCCACCCAATATATTAACATAATCAGCATAAACCAAAAGCTGATGTGTATCATTAAATTTCAAGCCATATAGGTTTCATTTAACGTTACAAAGTATACGTCAGCACAATTTTTTTTTATTCTTAAGTAAGGCTACATGTTTCGACTAAAAGTTTGTCATCTTCAGGCCCTTACAACATTTTCCGTTACCAGATGCTTTGCCCACTTTGGGATCCCATAGTGTTTACAATTGTGGAATACATCTAGCTGAAACTTTCTAAAAAGGTTTTGATTTTGTTTATAAAGTGTTTTATTTTTGTAAATAACACATTTTATAAACAAGTTGTACAACTGGAACAGAACCCGAGTTCCACACTTAGATATCTTCCCGTTTAATTTCTTGCATATCTAGTTAGTGGTTATTATAGTGTAATACTGCAGAGCATAATGGTCCTAACTTCGTAACTGCTAACCCACCTTTCACTTTCGTTGTTGAGACGATACTTGCAGCATACGTTTCGCTCTTAGTAACGTGTACGTGGTCTGTACGTGGTCTGCACGTGCTCTGTACGTGGTCTGAAACATCTCATATTCTTTGTTGAACCACTCCAATTTATTAACTTCGGCTCCCGGTGGCGGTACACGAAAATAACCCAAGAAACTTTGCTTCCTCTGAAAGGTGACGCTGAAAAGCAAAATGCAAATTTCGAAAATGAAATGTCGCGGAGTTGGAGATGGGTGGACATATCAAGAACGCCTTACATGAAACAAGCGAAAAGGGCCCAAAAAGATGCTAAACTAAAACGGATGTAGTATAAAAGTCTAGAAATATTAGCTCTTCTGTATATAAAATACATAACACAAACATGGATCAGTACATCATTACGAAACAGGCCATACACACGGTTGCTTTACAGTATATTCCATTTTCATGGAGTCTGATCCCAAAATACACAACTGAAGCTTTCGTACTTGACACAACATCGTGTGTCGGTAGCAATTCCATGTGCATAACACAAGCTGTGTGATGAAAGTTATCACATTTGTGCTTTGTGATATAAGCCGACCTCCCCCATCACACATTCAATACGCTTCGTCTGTACATACATCCTATAGTAAACGCAGTCCCATTAAAAGCCTGGACAGGCCCAGAGGGTTCCAGGAAGTTAAGGTTCCCAGATTTCGTGACAACGGCACAGGATGGTGGTAGGTTGTCAGCCTTACGCACCGGCCGCCTTTACTCCCAGGAAATACTCCTG
>Ga0123352_10001583_pt1 | contig 30511 bp, 17 predicted proteins | sample TergutLab28metaG_FD_89700 | JGI IMG/M metagenome (GOLD analysis project Ga0123352, IMG submission 89700) | Labiotermes labralis P1 segment gut microbial communities from Petit-Saut dam, French Guiana - Lab288 P1 | ecosystem: Host-associated > Arthropoda: Insects > Digestive system > Gut ...
GTTAATTTGCTAACAAGCATAATCATTATAATTTTGTTGATAATATTCATCAATACTATAAAAAACATAGTGAAGGAGGAATTTCTTCAGCGCAGTTTTAAACAGAACTACATTAGTCGAAAGCTGTTTAATTTGTGTTGGTAGATGGTTATAAATTTTGGATCCAGAATATGCAGCACCCCTCTGAACCAGTGTTAAACTTGTTGATAATAAATGCAAATTATCGTTTGATCTAGTATGTAAATTGTGAATTTGTGAATTTAGTTGAAATAAATTCTTATTTTTTACTACAAAAAGAAGAATGGAGAAGATATTGTCCACTGCAATATTCTAAAACTTCATAATAACAACAGTAAAAACTGTAAAAGTAAAATTGTCCCTGGGTCGGCCATGAAGTCCTACAGCAAGAGTAGAGGCTTAGTTCCACCCATTCTTAACCTCAGCACTGGGTGGAAGTTTGGGGTCATCAGCTTCACACCCACCTGCTTCATTTCCAGGAAAGGTTATTTTCCTAAATATTGATTGGTGTTTACAGTGGCAATGCAGTGTTTTCTGTGAAGTAGGAACTAAGTTTCTGTCTATTATTTAGATGAATATCAGGTTTGGAAGGATTAAGCAAGTTGAATCAGTAATAAAGATGTTGCATGGACTTTATGGAATTTTGAAATAAACAAATCTGTATACAGACTGTACATGTGTACAGCGTCTGAAGATATTTTAACCTGAGTGAGGAGTTACTAGACTGTAAATGTATCTCTGTGGCGTAAATACTGACTGCGAACACTTTTCAAGTGGCTGCTCACTCAAGAAGACTTCATGGCTTGTAGTTACCAAAGGAGTTTTAAACTTTGTCTTGTCTTGTAGTTCACGCACAGCAACAGCAGATGGCTTGTGTTTAAATAGCTTATGTGCATTTCTTATTGCATTGTTTTCCAACCTTTTTTGGCTGGTTTGAATGACTTTCGAAATAGAAATTGGAAACGGTTAACACAGGGGTCTCAAACTCGAATATTGTGTGGGCCAAACCAATAATTTTGAACGCTGTGGTGGACTGCACAGCATTTCAAGCAAAAAAGATGGTGAGTGTTTTCATTGAGATTAAATACACCTGTGAGTGTACTTCATGCTGTGAGTGTATTGCATACTGTGAGTGTACTTCATACTCTTTGAAATGAAAGCAACAAGTGTTAAAATTATTCAGTTTTAAACATTATTGCATTGCTATCTGTCTCTGCTGACATGCTGTACATTACCATTCTGGGATTGCCAAACTTTTTTTTTGAGTTTTCAGGTCCATAATGCAAAACACATCAAATAAAACTTTCTTTGACCCTGGGCTGGGTCAAATTCTGTAGTTGCAATACCTTTCATGAGAGGACCATATGCAATTAACTGAAAGGTCACATGCTTGTCTCACTATTTGCTTACAATTTCACTCACACACACACACACACACACACACACTGTCTAAACTGCATTTCAATGTTATGTCACTATTAGCTTGCATTAATTTAACACCAGACCTGTCTAAACTGCAGTTTAACTTCTACTACCTCACCTGTGACATACTGTTTGCGAACCCTCTTAAAAATGTCAATATCAAAGATTGTGCACAGCATGCCCTCCAGAATGCCAATCTGTGAGCCAATACCAAGTGCCAGCAGCATGAGGAAAAATATGACAGCCCAGAACGGGGCTCCTGGTAACTCCACAATAGCCTGTGTAAAAACAATGAATGCCAGACCTGTCCCTTCAGCTGCCTGCAACACAGCATGTCACATAGGATGTTATCTTGTGTAAGAGGGCAAAACTCGTGAAGTTAGACAGTGAAATAAAATATCTGACTTTCAGTAATTGATTCAATATATGATCAAAATTGACTGAATGTAACATTTTCATTCTGTGTATGGAATACTTATAACATTATTGTATTGTACTAGTTCTGTATATTTTGTATTTTTTTATAAATTATTACAGATCCCATTGTCACTTGACTTGAATTTTGGATCTGCAGAATGTATAAGAGTATCTCTGTCTGTGACCAGAAATAATTGACATAGTTGTGACTGAGGATCAAACCAGAACCTTCAGAATGAGTCCAGTGCCTTACCCCAGCAGCACAAAATATATAATTGCCTGACCTGATTAAGCTGCTCCTCTAAGCTGCACACTTGGATGCCGTGTGACTGAAATGTGTTACTGTGCACGTTGCTGTAAGCACTTTCATACTCTTCTGTTGTTGCATTCATGCCACTGAGCTTCCCCATACCAACCAGTATTTCCTTGTTCCTGTAACATAGGACATTATTATATTGAAGAAAATGTTTAAATAAAACTGTCTGACTGACTGAGTGGCTGACTGATAACAATGACCAAAGTCCTCCTTGACAAGATGGTACTTCCTCAGTTAGTCAATAAATATCCCATATTATATGAAATCCAGTAGTTGTTACTGTATTCACAACTGCCTCCCACTTTTCTCTATACTTGGCCAAGTTAATCCAGCCCATGTTCTCACATCCTGTGTCTTAAGGCCCATTTTTGTATTGTCGTCAGTCTATGCCTAGGTCTTCCAGGTTGTCTGTTTCCTAAATTTTTCCCCATTAAAGCCCTGTATACATTTCTCTTTTCCCTTATATGTTCCACATGCCCTGTTCTTTTCATCCACCCTTATTGAATCACCTAAGTAATATTCATATCATGAAGCATCTCATTATGCAGTTTTCTCTAGTCTCCTACTACTTCCTTCCTCTTTAAGTCCAAATGTCTTCCTCAGCATCCTGGTCTTGAACAGTGTTAATGTTAGAGATCAGGTTTCACACTTTTGCATAACAACAAGCACAATTATAAATAAGACTGTCTAATTTTAATTTTCAGATTTGTTAGAAAAGTTTCATTGGCTGCAGAACATATGATTATTTTATTTTTTATCTACACTGTTGCTCTTTAAACAATCAAAGTAAACGACAGTTTATGCATTCATCTGCCACAGTCACTGATGTCATAACATCTAACAGTTTTTCAACTGTTCAAGAATTCTCATATCCACTGACTCAAGCATATCCTGCACTGCAGTTTGTGGCTGATTTCATAGGCTGCTGTTTGTGACTATTAACATCTCTGACTGCTGCATACAAAATTTTCAGTGTGTGTGTGTGTGTATGCATGTATTTATGCATGTATGTTATAGAGTGTCTTTGGTTTCATTCAGCTGCTTTAAGCAACCTGTAGGCTGTTTCAGATGCATTGTAAGTATTATGATCTTTGTATTCTAACTTTGCTACAAGCCTGTTGTAATTGACCTGTTCTTAGTTAAATGTTACTCACGTGTGTATACATTTGTCAACATTTGTCATGGCCTTGAAGCCGAGGATGGCAAAAATGACGATACTTGCATAGATAGCAGTGAAGGCATTTGCCACAGACACAAGAATCACATCACGAACACAATTATTCTTTGGTGGATTGTAGCTGCCGAATGCAATCAGAGAGCCAAATGCCAGTCCAAATGAGTAGAAGACCTGTGTGGCTGCATCCAGCCAGACAGTAGGTTGCAGTAACTTTTCTACCTGCAACACACAACATTGTGTAATTTTTAGTGTCATTGTGCTGTCAGTGTAATGTCTGTAAGACAGTCAATGTGTCAAACATGGAACAAGGTCCAGATAACACATATGTGCCTGTCTGTCTGCTGGTTGTTGCACCAATAGATATGGCCATCTGCATGTAGGTTGACAGCCTGAAACTTACTATATAACAATTAAAAAGTCACTGCATACCTTACAGAAAATATACTGCGTCTTCATGACCAAATGTATTGTACTGTTTAAGGACACAATCATTTGTCTTTTGAATCATCAACAACAAATGAATGCACACTGTCTTAATGTAAAGTAATGGTACATATAGTAACCACTGTGCCATAAAAGAATAGAAAGGACAAAGCACATCAGTTCAGATACATAGTTAGGTTTACCAGACTCAGTGTGTTAAAACATTCACAGAATGATTTAAAATCAAATGTTCCATGTGATTATTGAACAAACAATTTAAGAGGCTGCAGCAACTTAAAACATCTGCTGAGTTTGTAGTTTAGCAGGTCTCATGTTCACTTGGCTGTATCATTATAAAAGTTATGGGTATATGAACTGGCTTAAGTATTTTAATTGTACTTGTAATTTATTTTTACATTCTATCAATCCAAAGATATGGCAATAGTCATACACACACAATACAACGCTTATAAATAAATATATATACAAATGTACACAGTATGCATATAAAAAAGTGCAGCAGGAGCATTTATCATGGTGACACTTAACAACAATAATTGTACAATAATACCAAAGTATATTATTCTAACAAAGTTAATAAGCCTAAGTTGATATGTGTTAATGGAGACATAATGTTACAAGAATTGCTTGTGATGGTGAAACAATGATAGCTTGTCTTACAAAGAGGTAAAATAATATCGCCTCTTGAGCCAGGTCACTTGCTTTATATTGCGGTTATGTGCAACTTCTTGTAACCTCTTAGGAATAATAATCACACTGCTAAACTAAGACTGAAAAGTTCACAATAACATGGTCTGTGGGGGTGTAAGTGCCAGAATCATCTGGCCTATAGTATGAGGTTGAAAGAAATGGGTATGAATCGTGATATTGGGCTGTAATTATTTATTAATAGCTTTACACTTTTAAATGCAGAATTAAATGTCAATATCTCACAAAATACACCAAAGTGTGTAGGCTGATGCTTTTGATTCAAGCACAAAATTCAGAAGTCAAGTAATCTGGCCAACAAATAGGAAAACAAAATAAATTTAATCCATAAACAATTATTTGAAAGTGAAACATAACTTATACTGAGTTATTGACCCATCAACAGGGTGTAAACTATTATTAAGTGGGAGATGGATTACTTATAGTATATAATAATAATAATAATATAGTATACTACATTTGAAACCTTTTATAATAACTCTGTAAAATTTTACTGTTTAGCAGTTTGATGAAAATAATCATGTATCATTGAAGTGAAACGTTCCCTTTTAAAGCAAAAGCATAACAAGTGCTTTAAAAGTGGGCCTCTTATTAACTGACTTTATCCTTCAAAATCCAAAATTCAGTTTTCTTGTACCACTGGAATTTTTTATTCGTTCCCAGTTTGTCACTAACAGTTTTGCACCATATAAGATAAGTAAAAGATAGCCAACTTTAAAATTGTGACAGTCTTCAACACAGCGGATGTACAAAACTTTATTGTCATATATTTCAACAGTGCCCTCCCTAATACTTGTACTTCGGCCCCTGTACCAACACTGTGCCATTAAACAACCAGCACATCATGTCCACACAAAGTTTGAACTGCCATATAAGTCAGTTAAACATCAGACAGTTCTACACACATTCTTTCATCTTACTGGAATTGCATTGATTCATTCATTTGTTTTAATAAATCGTGTGTCAGTATATCAGTTAGTGCACAACAAATAGTCTCTTTTCACTGGAATCCCTAAACATATTTACAGAATATCAAAAATGATGTTACTTCACATACTAGAATATTCCAAGTACAAAGCAAGTGCTGCAGTGGAGATTCTATTATTGTTAGGATTTATATTTATTTAAAAGGAGCTTTACTTCAAAGAGTAATATAGAGTAATCTCTGTTCTTTATTTGAACTATTAAACAATGTAACAGTGTATTACGTTTAAGACATGAAGACATTAAGTGGTTAGTAGAATTGTTCTTGCCTTGTAAGTCTGGACGGCCATAATATTACCACTGTTAATTACAGACAGTAAAAACACACAGATCTGAAAGCTTTGTATGGCATTCACGCCAAATTTCATGAGGATTAGACGCACAGTGCCTTAATTAAAAGCCATGCCATGGCTGAAGTAATCAGTCATTAGCCTTTCACCATGGGGTTCAATCCCAGGCTAGTCCATGTGGTACTTGTGGTGAGCAAAGTGGCACTGGGGTAGTATAACAGAATTTGTGGACCAACGAAATGATGTATATATATATGTATGTATGTATTCATTCATCTGTCACCAACACTATACATTCTTAGCAATTGACAGCATTGTTAAATAACACATAATGTCTTAATGAATAGATAGTTGTAGAAACCCCACTAATTAGGGTTCAGAATTGAACCCCTGTTTTTAACATTATAAATTAGTGTTAAATCATTGTTTAATTACATAAAATGTATCAATTGTTCATGTACTTTGATGTAAGATATTTCCTTGTGCACTGTGCTGTTTCTATAAGGACAGTCTGTTGTTTGCACACCTGTTTATTACTGTGCCACTTATACAGGAATTGGCAACTCATTTCAGCCAAAAGCATTCTGTCCATCATCAGATGTCATTCATTTGAAAATTGAGGTCTCATTCCTTGCAACTAGGAAATTGTAACTACTGGATCTTCCAACACTTATATTATATTTCATGTATGAAGGATTGACCTGATGACGGCATAAGTGTTTTTGGCTCACAAATGTTGTGGATTTCTGTGTGAGTGATACAGCAATAAACTGTTGTCTGAATGATAACCTGCCAGTGTGTAGTTCATGTCATTCCTCTTTAGGAAGAATGTTCACTGGTTATCTGTAAAGCTGTCACTCAGACACCTGTGGCTGTGGAGTAGCACAAATTGCAGGTATGTTTTGTTCATGCCACTGAAACGTGTCCTCTTGTGTTGACAGAACACCTGAATGATACTGGTGTCTGTTAATAGAGTAGGGTACAAGAAATGATGGGCCAAAGTGCACGAGTTTTACAGTCTAAGACTTTATTTACCGAGCGTGGTAGCCATGCTGAAGCATGCTTGCCTCACATTCAGCAGAGTCAAATCTTGCAGCTGGTTATCCTGAGTGGGGATTTTCTCAGTCACTCCAGGTGAATGCTGGGATAGTACCTTAAAACAGGCCATTGACACCTTCTTTCTAATCCTTACAAATTCACAATTCATGAATACCCTACCAATTAAATGAATATCGCTGACCTTAAAACCTTCCAACATAATCATAAGTAACCCCAAGGCAACAGTAAAACCTCAATTATTGTTTTATTGTCAATGTTCTGGTCATATGCAGATGAAGTCAAAACATTCAGCAAAGTAACAGCAATAGTTTGGTGAAGACCTGCATTTTGAATAAGACAGTACTGATTTTTCATGTTCCATAAAGAATGCTTACAGCAGTAATGTCATCAAATCAACTACTCATGCTGCATACAGTAGCAGTAATGTTGTGTCACATAGATGTAATGCTAGTATAAGATCATGACCATGGACAGTCTGTACTGGTGACTGCCAGTTATATCTGATGTCAGAATTTTGTTTGTGGTCTAATGCAGTGATGTCTAAAACAACTAACCATCTCACTCAGTGAAGCTGTACCTGAGTGCACTGGTACATTTGCACTGCTAAAGTAACCCAAATATGATTTACAGTAGTTTGAGGCCTTCGCTGTTCTGGGATGTGAGGTAGCATAGGTTGGTAGTTGGTTTGTGACATTTCAGGACAGTCTATCAATCCATATCTAGAGGTCCAGCATACCTTGAAGATAGAACCAATAGACTGTCCTGAAATGTCAGGAACCAACTACCAATCTATGCCAGAAGAGCAAAGGCCTCAACTACACCACAGCATAAGCCTGAAATCTCTCAAGATGGCTTGTTGGGCTGACTGATTGAGGGTTTACTGTATTGAGGGAAGACCTGAAAGATGAAGTTTCATACATATTGTAACTGAACCAATGCCATTTTATTTATTTATGTATTTATTTATTCTGAAGGATCAGTTGCACCCTTTCACTGTTTCTGTCAGGTTTCGGACAATGAGGATAAAAACAAATCAATTTCATGATTTTTTGGCACTTTTGAAGCACTAGACAAAGGACAAAGTCTGAAAGCTGAGTGGTTATAGAAACAGGGTTGCCACCTTTTACTGTATATTATTCATGAAGTATTTTTCAAAATTCAGATGTGATAGACTTTAAATAAAATGTCTTGGTTAGTCTGAAGAGCCATTGGATATAACATTTCTTTAAAAAAAAAAATTGCCTGATTTCAATTATACAAACTAAAAAGCAGCTGTCAGTAACACATCTTTGTATCAGAAAAATGTTGCAGTATTTTATGTTGTTAATCCCAGCTACTGCAATTGTGAGATGTCAGAAGAAGCCACACTTATGTTACATTACTGGCATAGATTCAAACAGCAGAAATACCTGTTCCTTGCCTAGAATGTGCTTTGTTTCCTTATCAATCTCAATACACAGCAAATGGAACTTTAAAGCATGAGAAACCCTCATATTCAGAATCTACAGGCAAGCTATCATGGCTGGTGTTTAGTGCATGGAGTTGGTTTGGAGTATTAAGGCACATAAAGGAATCAGATTTCCCTGATATTTTGGTAAATATGACAGTTGCCACTTTGAGCTTGAGTGAATATTGGATATTGGGGTCCATGGAGGACTCTAGAATGGGTGTTCTGTAATAGGTAACAAAAGAAAAGTTGCATTTTTTGTGTAAATATGGGCAAGTCAAATGAAAACCTTAAAAATGCAACAAGAAATCAAGACCCTACCATGTGCAGCTGTAGGCACAGCAGGTCATTAGCACTGGTTAGAAGCATGTATTGCATGACTGACATATTATGTATGTTTTTTGTATGTAATTGGCTGAATTGAAAGGTTCTGATTTGCTGTATGTCACTGTGGAGGTCACTACTGAAAATTTACAGAATGAAATGAGGAATTTCTAAGTGACTTTTACACATAATTGTTTACTGGAAAACAACTGGAATTTGAAGTGGGTGATGAATAATGTAAATATTATTGGTGACTCAGTAAGATGTGAGATTTGCTGTGTTTGGAACTCTGTGAATCAGATTTGTTTTTACAGTTCAGCATTTTATCTAGTACACATAAAAATGTATCTCATATGTTTTCATTCTACTACCACAGACCAATACTGAAAGATGAAGTATTATGATGTTCAGCATGTATGGCAGACGTGGCTGTCAAAGTGATGTGCAACTACTGAAGGAGAGATTATGGATGTCATTCGTATCATTAATCCCTTTTTATTAATGACATGAGGAAACTCTAACCTTATTTAAGTGTTCTTACTTCATTAGTAAAGTCTCAGCCCCTTCAAACAAAGGAGCAAGGCAATCATATCACTGGCACATTATTACTTAAATGGGCTATTAGTGAGTGTAAAATCGTGTGATCACACCCAATAACAGATTGTTGTGAGCTTTTATAAAACATGTTGATGGTTCCAGTTAAGTGAAGGTGTTCTTTATGTGAGTCAAACCAATGAAACCATTCACATCAACTGTATTTACTCAGTACTTCAAAACCAGAAAACAGTGGCACAAGCTTGTTGCAAGACAAGCAGCTGGTTGACATAAAACATTCTGAACTTGTGTGATGGTGCCAAGACAGCTATTATTCTGACATGATGTCTGCATTGTCACTATTGAAACCAGAAGAAATTGGAATTCATCAGTAGAATTACAAGGGAAATAATTACAGTTTTTGGTTGTGTAGAAAGAGTGTATAGAATGACTGTTTTAGGGGAATTAGAATTAAATTTTAAGGGAAACAGACTTGTGGAATGAATCAAAACAAGGTTTTTCAGCCAAGTAATACAAGATACCAAGAAGGGAGAGCAGAGCTGCCATAGAATAGAAAAGGGCAGACTGTGGGACAAAAAAGAAGAAGAAGAAGAAGAAGAATAAGAAGAAGAAGAAGGAGGAGGAGGAGGTTGTTTGAACCTTCATCTAGTTATATATACAAACAGATATATGATAGAGATTGGTACATAAGGAAAATGAACATGCATGCCAAAACTTTCATATATCTATCCAAATCATATGTAAATATTTAAATTTTTTAAATTTCAAAGTATTCATCCAAGGAATAAAAGGATTTTCCCTGTAAAAATTTTTGTAAAACCACTTAAATTTCTTGGGATTATGAAACTCGGTTTTTATATAGGAGGGAAGCATATTAACCCTTATCCTGCTAACATGGAGTATATGGTGAGCTCTTAATAATGTCAGCAAATGACAGATGGATTTAACTCGATGTTTAAAGGGTTAAACACCTCAACACCTAAATAGTACACTCCCTTCTGGTATTTAGTCACATTCACAGAAGGATGGTGGAAGTTTGCATGTTGTCTGGTGTCAGTGTAATATATCTCAAAATTTACCAGGAATTGATTCTTATTTCTTACCATAAACAAAAGAAGGGAAAGAATGTATGGAGAGGTAAAGGTAAAATTTCCAAGTTGAAAAAAATTTTCTGCATGAATCTCTACTTCTGCAACCTACCATGATTCTAATAATCTTCGTTTGCAACCTGAAAATCTTTATACTGTCTGGGAAGTATCCCCAGAACAGCAAACCATGGGTCATTACAGAGTGGAAGTATGAATAGTAAATCATTTTCAAAGTATTTATTGTTACACATGGTTTGACTGACCTCATAGTGTAACAAGCTGAGCTTAGTTTAGACTTAATACATTCAATGTGTGTTTTCCATGAAAGATTATTATTAATAAAAAGCCCAAGAAATTTTGTTTCATTAAATATACTTATTTGTTTATCTTCATAGTTAATGTATATTTCAGAGGTTTATTTACTTTTATTGTTAAATTGAATGAAATAAGTTTTGTGAAATTCAAAAGAAGCAAATTCAATTTGAACCACTTCAACGCTTGTTTGTGTAGCTTCAAGGAACTGTAGTGCTGAGATCAAGTGCAGCAAGCTGATTTGATACAACATTCTGAAATAAGCACAGTACAGGTGGCTATATTAAATCTTGCACAGACAGAATTTACAATGAAAGAAGGAAAATTGCTTGTTTTATTTATTTTTTGTTTTTTTGTTTTGACCAGAAATTGTAACTTTTTTTTTGATTGGAATAGATGTGTTAATGAGACTGGACAGGCAATTAAAATGTAACAGTTCTTGAATTCAGTAGTTGCACACAACATAAAATCTACACAGAAATTTCAAAATTCAGAATCATATATATAACTACATAAATTCTGTTTATCTTTAGCAATTCAAGTCATTCGCATGTGTCATTGGATCAGTTACAGAGTGTGATTTATTCACATGCTGACTGCAGTCTGTGTCACTGTTTAGCAGCAGGACCTGTACAAACTGTATGTGTTCTTTTGATACAGCAATGCATGATTCTTAGACCCATCTCCTTCCTACAGGAAATTTCATAAACTGAACCTCAAAGTTCCAGATTTAGTGTTCAGTGAAGCTGATGTTGTGGCAACCCTGATGATAACAGATTAAGGGTACATATTTTACTTACTTTTGGTGTATACATGTGGATAAGCCCAGCACTGGCTCCTTTGAGACTTAGGCCCTTAATGAAGAAAATGGTGAGCACAAGGTATGGGAACATTGATGTGAAGTAGACCACCTGCAGCACACAACAGGACGAACGTATTGAATGTGCTGAAGGAACCTTTCCTACTGCCAGCTAACTGTGACAAGTTCTAGAATGCAAGTTCCGAGGTTCTCACAGCACTGCTGCTGGGATGTGATGTTGTATAGCGTTGTGGGACTCACACAACCACACAATGTCACATCCCAGAAGACTTAAATCTTCAGGCTCTGGAATGTCTGGAGGCTTTCCTGCAGACTTTCATTACATATTCATTGCTGTTGCTTGGGTGTGAGACCAAATTAAAGACCTCTTGGTCAGTATTTATTAAAAAAAAAATACCAAGTACGGAGTGTGCCAGAAGTCCATGTACCTTCTGCTTGCCATGTGAATCTGTGTGCACACCTCATGCTGTAGAATGCTGTGAGTGACAAAGCTGTCAGCATCTGTCTGAGCACAGTGCACGGCATGCACGTGCTGCACATATCCACACAATACGAAACGTAGATGTGTGGTGACTTCAGGACACTGGGTACATACGAAGTACAGACACTGTACTGTGCAGTTCTGGCTAAATCAGTAATGAAACTGAATTCTGTACAGATATTACAAGAGATGTTAAATAAGTCAAATTCCCTAGGTCATAACAATTAAATTAGAAGTCATTACAGTGTGAATGTATGTACATCATTTATTCCATTCAAGTTTCATTTTTTTCAGTATAACCCCCAAGCACCAATGTATTTGTCCATCTTGCCACAATCCACCATAACTTGGAAGTGGAAATGGCTGTTTGTTAATGGTTACATATGCAACTGCCTGATTTATACGATGAAGGAATTTTTAAACTTGTGCCACACTTTGGACAGATACATCACTGTGCTGCATGTGATCATATATCAGTGCATTGGGTAGGCTGCAGTTAACATTGGAGTGCCTACTGATTTAGTTCTTATGACCTAGAGAACCTTCCATCATTGAACATTCTTAGTACATTAAATTTGCATGACGATTTTTGGTCAGATTAAAAATGGCGAGCCTATTTCAGATGTGTTGAAAGTTTGACAGATACAAATGAATCAGCAGTGTGGAATGTAAGGTTCATCTGTTAAAGTTATGTTTACTGTACCAGGAAGTGTGTGATTACCTTGCCTGAGGACTGAATGCCCTTCATGACGATGAAGAAGACGATCATCCAGGCAAACAGCAGTAAAATGACGATCCACCACTTCAGACCGCCATTATTGTCCATATCCGGCGCTGCATCCAGCGTCGTTCGGTACCAGAAATACGCAGTTTCCGATGACTTTGCACATTCAGCCACAATTGTTCCATTTATTTCTGGACAGTATGACCAAGGTAATGGGCTCTGTAGGCATGTATACAGCACATACATTTAAAACCTTGCGAAAACAATGTAATTGTTAACTCAGTGGTATGGTGCAGGGGTCTTAAACAGATGAGACCCAATAAATTATTGTGTGAGTCCCTTATGCAAATTTTGTTCTGATCACAGAACATGGCCTGGCAGAACAGATAGAATGAGTTTTTTTAATTTACAGGATTAAAAGTGGTTTGTCATGGGATTGAAGGTCCAAAATGTTTTGCTCACTGGCAATGATGTTTTAAATTAAATTCTTATAATACGTTTTGATTTTGTAAGAAATAAGGCTCATGGTGTGTTTAGTTTGCAACAAAATATTTAACCTGTCTATTGAGTGAAATGACGTGTGGCCAGCTTTAATTTTCAAAAGTACTGGTTTGGCTTGCGTAGGATTTGAGTGTGAGACCCCTGGTGTAGTGTCTTACAAGAAAAGGTGATAGTTGTTCATCTGTTGATGAAGGTACCCAAAGTTTTACACCGGTGTTGCTGGATATTTAGGTCTTCCGGGATGTGATGCCATGTCAGGGTTTTAGTTGCCTCAGTACCCTGTGCTACCCTTAGTCACAGTCACACGCACATCATGCAATATAGTCTACTGTCTAGCCAATCAACTCCGTGCAGCTCAGTCCGTCTTCAATAATTAATATTGCGCAGCTACTCAAGAAATTGTCTACCTTTCTTGGTACCCGAAGGTTCATCATCGTTTTTTAAAATCCTGCCATTGGCCCTTATCTTGAGCCAACTAAGTCCTGTCAGCACCATTGCAACCAGTTTCTTTAAGACTCCCCTTAATACAAAGGCACTTATTTTATCTGACAACTATCGTTTCTCACTGCCCGTCGCGCGATTGGGTGGTCGGTTGAGTAGACCGTGTTCGTACGATAGAAAAGCTAACAGGAAATGGTAACCGGTAGCAGTCAGATACAACAGTGACCCCGCAGCATCCTGTCTCTTAGAAACTGAACCTCTGAACAACTCATTCCTAGTGCACAGCAGTATGCCAACACAAGTCTGTAAGATAAATGCTTACCTGTAGTGATTTGAAGAGGTAGTAGAAGCACCATGTGATGATCACATTGTAGTAGAGAGCCACAAAGAACGTGACCACGCAGCTTGCGATGCCGATGCCTCCCAGCCACGGGTGAATTGTATTCCAGACACCTAGAGAGCCTAGGCGCATCTTCTGTCCCATCCCCAGTTCGATCAGGAACAGGGGGATTCCCTCCAGGAAGAGCATCACAGCAAATGGGATCAGGAAAGCGCCTGTGATGCAAAGTAATCACGTTGCTTTATCTGACAACTGTCAGTTGCCACTTCCTGTCGGCTCGTTTATCTTATAACGTAGCCCAAAGCCGGTACTGGCGTCAGAGTAGCGACAGGAAGTGACAAGCGACAGTTGTCACTTAAAATGAGCTTGTATATTTACATCGTCACCACGCTGCTCGTTTCGGCACTAAGTCTCGTGGATAAAGAAATTAGCAATGAAATACATTTTGATTGGTAATGAAATAATTGAATATATAAAGGTAAAGGGCTGCAAGTTGTTGGGGCTCCAAGAATTTCTAGATAATTGGCATATGAAGGTGGGAAGGTTTTCAGCCATATACACTGGCCGATTTTGCCCCAGAGGACAACCCCGGAACTCATTTCTGTTACAGGCTGAGTCGACTCCATGGCCATGGTGCGGCCGGAAAGTTTATGTAAATGAAAAATCCGAATGGCTCCATCGGGAATGGAACCCACAACATTCCAGCTTGTAGTGCAGTGCCCCCAATTGTGCATGTACGAGGGTCATGAAAAATGTGAGCCATGTGCCATAAAAAGTCACTGCAATAGTTCAAACCGTGAAATGCACTTTACAGGCCCATTTCTTGTGCGGCGACTGACTAGCTCGATGTATTGTGTCTCTGTGTGGCCCTTCTGTTGTGTGTACCGCGGGGTACGGGGGTACGGCCCTCTCACTGGTACTAGTCCAACCACAGAATGTGGCCCGGCGCTGTATCGATGAACGTTTGTCATTACGGTTGGAAGGCTCCCTGGATGGTAATGTAAAGAAACGTAAACAGAGATAAGCTCCGTCATTATAATATATGTTGACTTTCCTGTACCTAACAGTACTAAATGTTCTCAATGGTGTGTGAAATTTTAATGAAATGTTCTGTTTGTTACTTCAAACAATTTGCGGCCCGCCTTAAATTTGAAAATTATCTGTCCGGCCTGCGCACTCTTTGAGTTTGAAACACCTATGGACAAATACTATAGGTGAGTGTTGTATCATGTCACTGAACACGGCAGCTTTATCGCATAGACAGCCTGCGTCCACCTTATCGTCACCGCTGTGGTTACCTAAAATGCCGAGTTCTGCAGCATTATTTAAAACTGAAGGCGGTCACGCCAGGGACTTTTTGTGAACATGATGAAGTCAGCTGGCGCAAAATGCCCTCTACTTCCGTGCTGTTGTGTCGACTGACATTGTTCACTGCCGCTACTGCCTCAAGTCTCTTGTCGCAGTCCTGCAATTACACTTCTGTTCTGTTCCCACGTAACATATAACAATGCAACTGCGTACTGACAATGTGGTGGTGCTTTAAAGTCGTTTTATTGCTTATTGTGCTGGGACATTTGGTACAGGTCATTTTCAAATGTTGGCCACAATGAGCGGTGGATTGATGAATATGCATATTGTGGGTAGCAGTGTGGCTCCGTGCATCGAGAAACCTCTAAACCCAGAATTGACAAACATAAATATTTCAAGTTTCCGGGCCTTTATTCATGTCTGCTGAGTTGAAATAAGAAAAATAAATAACTGTGGTAACTCAACATTGCGTCTTTTTTCAAGGTAATTCTAAGAAGTGACTGGAAAACCCAGGATAAGTCACTAGCAGGATTTACGCAAACGAGAAGTCAGACCAAGATAATAGTAAAATGAAATTTTGAGCCGGGACGCATTAAGCATTTGTTGCATTAGAGTGAAGCTTAGGTTCACTTGGCTCTGCGCCGTCATGGCGTGCACCGGAACAACTTTACCTGTACGTTGATGTTGGTACTGGAAAGTAGGTAATCACCACCGTTGTGTTATTGGTTGGTAGTGCGCGGCTAATGGTGCTTGTATTGCTGATAAATTGTCCGTTTTTACACGCGTGTGCTTGTGGATACGTACGGGAACAAAAGTGATATCAGAAACAAAATTAGGTATGTGACTGTTATACATTACTGGGTGGAAGAAATCAGTAAACGAACGGGAACGTAGTGGAAATTGAGGGCATGCGTAGTCATTGGGTAGAAACATCTTTGGTGGTAAGTTGCAGGTTATGGTTTTAGTTATGTGTATTGTAAAGTGTTATTAGAATCACAAGGATGTTTTTATATTTGTAAGGTAGTAGATTACATTAGTCCGGATAATCCTCCCCTAAAATTTACCTTTGCTGAATTACAAGTTTTCAGGTTATTCCTGCAAAGACAGTATAACCTTTTTACTAACATTAATAACTTTAGGTTAGGTACTGCCTTCCATGTAATTAATTGTAAATAGTCACCTGTTCTTACTCATTTTGGTTGTTTATGGATATGGCACCTTATAGCCCATTGTTAGTAATTCAGACTGATATATTGTAACTACTGAGTAATGAAAGATATAGAAAATAACCTAAAAGATAATGGGACTGCGTGATGTAGAGTGCTGTTTGTTAGCAGGAATATTTTATTATATTATGCAGGCTTATGCTGGGTGGAAAGCTGTACGTTTTAAAATTCTGGTTTGCTAAATGCTTAATGTGACTGTCATCAAGAAAATGAAAAATTCAACGTGTTTGTCATGTATGATTTCATTACACAGCAGACATTAGTTTAGGAATGATGATGACGTCTTTACAGTGCATTTATGTCTTTAAACTTATAAATGAATGTAATTAAAACCTACATTAATTTAATGCAGTACATTCTGTTGTGTCTGTGGATCAATCAAAACAAATCGCTTACTGTTCGTCGAAAGCAAATTTATCGTTGTGTTATGTATGGTGTACAGTAACCGATTTGCTAGAAAGCGCAATTATTAACAAATGTGGAAAGGAAAATCCGAGTTGCTAAGTCTTATGTTGAATCTCTGCGGTGTGCTTATGTGGATAGCAGCAGTAGAACAGGTACTTCGGCAGTGATAATAGTTTAAAAATGTGATTTGCGCAATTTGTGTGTGTGGTAATTCATTGGCATTTGAACACATCATTGTAACATGTGTTCTGCTGTACTTGTGTGACCTTTCATAATTGATCGTTAACCAAATAACATCCAACAATACGTTCCAAGATCAGAACATCAGTAGCTCTTAAAATTTTCTACAGTTGTCTCAAATTGTACAGTCGACGCAGATTTCATATCACAGCTATGCAAGGAAATATGCAGTGCTTGTTGTGATTTAGAAACCGTGTTCAGAATCACTTACAAAAGTGCCCTGCATTTCTGACCATCAATTTCTGAAGATAAAGGCCAATGTATAAACATTATTTGAAGAAATATGTATGTGTACAGAAGTGAATTGAATTACTGTGTTCATCCTGTAAAATGATGTTTGCGTGCCTGTGTTTTTGGAAATAACTAATAATTTCGCATGAAACATGACTTAATCTAGTGGCATGAAGACAACGTCTGTGCTCCGTCGTGCTGTCTCAAACCGTTACTGAAGCTGGTTTGTCATTTTCTATCCCTTATAATATATTTAAGTTCGTCATAACCTTTAATGGGGGCACGCGGTGGCAAAGTTGCTTCAGGCACTGCGCTACAAGGCGGAAGGTCGAGGGTTTGATACTGGATGGGGTCAGGGGGACTATGGCTCTGGGGCCGACGCAGCCTCTAACAGAAATGAGCACCAGGGGTATCTGATGGGGACAAAGGCGGCAGGTGCGGAGGGCTGGCAATGTTGCCACCTTCCTGTGCCGATTGTCTGTTCCATTCAGGATGGACCAGTAGACGGACTTGATAGGCGTGTCACATTGTATTGGAAGTGTAACAATTTACAAGGGGCCTGGGCTAGTTCAGTCGGGCTGGTTACGTGAGCAATCACGTTTCGCTTACGAGCAGGAGCACGAGACTTTTGTCCTGCGCAAATTGCCCAGGCGAAATTTGAGGCCGACCCATCCTCCTGTGCAGTAGGCAAGGCAGCTGGGGCATAAATCTGACCACTGTAAATGAGGTTAAGAATCAGTGGCTCTGCCTTTCTACTCCCCCCTTATGCCTTCATAGCGTGCAGAAGGACAACATTATTATTACCTTTCATTCACTCCAACGGAGCAGAACCTGTCTTGAGAAACTGCTAGTACGGTGGTTACTTCAATTACCACTAGGTTTGAGATTCACAAATCCTACGTTCTGCCCACACAATGTATTTTATGTGGATCTCAGAACAAACAGCGATTATTTCCCTACTGGTTGGTTTGTTTATCCGCTACTCCGCTAGGGCATATACCTTAAGCCGTTCATGCACTCATCAACACACTGGCCCCCTAACTTTTTGTGGCCTGAAAGCCTCACTCCCGAACTCATTCATGTTTTGGGGTTTCTCCCTCCCCATGGCCACTCACTTCTCAAGGCCGGTCGTAATTCATCATCGCATATTCTACGAGCGGGTGCAGCTTTGAAAGAGCGGGTGCAATCTATTGTGCCGGCTACCGCGTGCCTTTGAGTGGCTCAATTGTGTACAGCAGAAACTTCAAAGCACACATGAATTTACCGTGTGAATCCCAGTGGTTACAATATGTACCGCCAGTTTACCATTCACAAATCCTACGTTCTGCCCACACAGTGTATTTATGTGTTTTGTGTGAACCTCAGAACAAACAGCGATTATTTCCCTGTACAACATTAACTGACTGGTTTGTATAACCGAGACGGAGTGTGTTTACTGCGCGGTACGGAATGGATTTTTAAATGCAATTCAAGTTAAACTTAGTCTTTTAAAGTGGCTATGCCATGGCTCCGGGGAATAGTCGTCGGCCTCTCACTGCGAAGGCCTCCGTTCGATCATAGGTCACTGCACAAGAGATTTGTGGTGGAGATAGTGGCATTGCGGCAGGTACTTCAGATTTCTCCTGTCAGTATCATGCCACCAATGCTCCACAATCATATTCACTTTAATACTATTTGTATTAGGACAGAGGAGTGGAGCTTGGGAGCCTTCAAACCAAACAGTGCTGTTTAGGATATCGTGGAGCATGAAGCAGGAAAGTATTTTCAAACTGTTAGTCTCTAAGCAGGAATTTGGTGTCCGGTAGAAAGAAGTACTGCAACGCGCATGACTGGATGCCATTGAAAGGAGGAGATTAACAGAAACTTAACCAGGTGTGTGAAATCATAAAGGAGGGCCGGTCGAGCCAGTCTTGAGCAAATTAATTCGGATTATCGGTTAATAATAAATAATGTTCATTCTTTTTATTCTCCTTTATGTGGGTCATTTAGTGACCAAGCTGCCCTCTTCCCGTAGTTCCTCCTGCGCAGTTTCTGTGTGACGGTGCCGAACTTGTCCCCTCTTGCATTGTGCCTTTACTAATCACAGACATACTTAACATTACTTCAGAATAACGTCTTACGGCAGTAGTATTGTTAGCTGGCTGTGATTTATAGGTCTGCTGCAGTAATGAAGGAAATATAATAGATGCCAGTTTTAAATATGTGTTCAGAACACCAGTAAATCGTCAGATTATTGGCAGGCAGCTCTATAAGAAGGGAGTTGAAAGTTCTGTGTGTGCAGAGTGTTAAGGTGTTATTTTATATGGGTGTGAAACTTGGTTTGTCACAGGGACGGAAGAACATCGACTGAGGATGTCCGAGAACAGGGTGTTGAGTAGGAGAGCAAAGACTAAGAGGGAGGAGTAACAGGAGAACGAAGAGAACTACATAATGAGAAGCTTCATGATTTTTACTGCTCACCGAATGTTATTATGGTGATGAAATCAATGAGCATGTGATGGGCGGGGCATGTGGCACGCATGTGGGAGAAACGAAGGAAATACGGCATTCTCGTGGGGAAACCTGATGGCAGCAGGCCACTTGGAAGGCCTGGGCTGTGTATGGGATGATGAAAATGTACCTTCAAGGAATGCGACAGGAGGGCGGTGCCTGAATTAATCTGGTTCATGGCAGGGGAGATGGCAGATTGTTGTGTACACGGTAACGAACATGCCGGTTACATAAAAGGTGGGGAATTTCTTGGTTAGGCGAGGGACTGTTAGCTTCTCAAGGACAGCTGCCTGGAGTTAGTGTATGAAAAGAGGTCCACAAATGTGCTCTGACGAGACGTTCGGAATGCACCATTTTGTCAGAACGATCGAGCTGGCCATAATCTGACATGGCGCTGTGACGCTGCGCACCAGCGCCGTTTTGTGACGTCCCTGCTCAGTACAAACCACGCTGCAACACAGTAGCACATTGCGCTGCTTCCAAAAGACCATTATACACAGATTCCTCACATTCCTCAAATTGTCTGTAGTATCGAATTTTGTATGCCTCTCGTGCCGTCGTGTGCTATGATTGTAGCTGTAACAGTTTTGTTGCAAAGTGGACTGAACTGCGTCACATGCCACGTCATGACACTCGATCTGCAACTAATGGAGCACCAACCAATAGCGTCACATTTTGTCGCGGCTACTGTGTCATGTTCAAGTGTTCTGTGGGGCTCAAACTGATACAGTTACACGAAACTTTACCATTATTCTGTAAATCGTTGCTTTGGAAAGGACTGTACTTCCAAGAAAAGTTATCTGAAAATTTCTTCCACATTTTCTCCATTACTCCCCTTCGGGAAAGTACACAAACACTCTTAGTTAACTGTTATGCGACAATCTCGGTGTTCGATATTTTGACCTTTCGTTATTATTTTAATATCATTGCTTCGACGAATCGGGATGGATTACGTCACTGGCGAGTCGGCTTCTCGCACTTCTCTGCAATTGTGAAGACCACTGTCAGCTCAGGCAAGCTCTCTGTTTTAATCAGTGAGCGTGATCGCTTGTGTGCTGTACGAAATGGGGCTGCGCTTTTACTCATTTAATGTATTTTGTGCTGTCAAAAGGCTTGTATCTTATTAAAATAAACCATCATGCTTTTAATGTTTATGAGGCTAGTTTATATTTTTAGTAATGGTATTTCGCCCAGTTCTTGGAACTAAAGAGCATTTTACATTTAATATGAATTCCGATGTTTGTGGCGGTTCTGTCGGCCCAAATTAAATCATGAATATCGGGACTGCACTGTAGATGCGCTGTATATTTGGATATTCTGAGCCTGTAATGTAGGGACCCAGACTCTAACCGGGAACCTCCTGATCAGAAGTCAGAACTTTACAATTTGAATCCGAAAGGTCGGCAAGAATGCGTGGAGGTACACCTCCATTCTTCCATCCATATTCACGGCGAGGTGCTGAATACCTTTACGATTGAATTGGTTGTTGCGCGGCGTCTTCAGGGATGTGACCTGTAGTCTGATGGAAGTGTGCCAACGTTATGGTTGGCCATATGCTCTGATGGTGGACGATCTTTCCTACATCAGCCCACATACCAGACAACACGGCGTCACATCCTACAGCACATAAATCCTAAACCTTGCCTTATATCCTGCTTTACTTTCATTTGCAGTAGCCCGTATTGCCTCTCCAGTTACTCCGAGAGTGCTCAGTCTGAGCATGCGCCCTGTTCTTTGCCCCCATCTTCCTTCACCCTGTAACTTGCAGAGGTGGGCAATGGGGAACACGTGTCTACGCCAGGCGTGAAGGGGGTGGGCTTTGTATTGGCGAGTGGAATATTCCACTGCTCGACTGAGAAGCAGCGGCACCAGGGAAATTCGGAAGCTTCCAGAAGCAATGTCACAACAGTGCGGTTTTACCTGGTCAGTGGGTGGTGACATTACAAGGCAAAAGAAACTTCGTCTCGGTGCGCATACACCAAGTTGTGAATATTTATGGGGGTGTGGAGATCGGGCTTACAACGTACTGTAGACTCCGTCACCAATAGGCAAAGCGGTATCACGTTACGAAGATATGATGTCGTGCAGTCTGGTAGGTAGTTGCCACCATTTCGGCGGAACATGTTGCCTCTATCTTCGTGAGAGAAAAAGCGGTTTCCTTCGAAACGTCGGTAGTTACCTACCAGACTGCACGGTTGCACATTCCAGAACACAGCACTCGTTGTGAAGACACTGGCAGGTCTGGCTCCAGCTGAACCGTGCGCAAGTTTGCATTAAGTATGTAAGGCCAACTGTATGTGTAGGCAAACACACATTGGACATCCAATTTCAACACACCGAAACCTGATCGGCCATTGCATGACCGCCCTACCATCTGTGTCATCACCCAGCAGTATTCTCCTACCACCTTCGTCCCACTGTGCTTTTATTCGTGCAAGACAAAATCCGGCGCGCTTTTCAAAGATGTTATTGTGTCAGTTTATTACTTGTTTAAAATTGAGAAACTTAAAACTTCTTAAGTCGGGGAATGTCAGGCATAAGGCTGTCGCACGAACCACGTCAAGAAAAGCTTTTAGGTAACATATGGGTGTTAAGAGAATAAGTCTGTTGTGTATATCTTATATGAAGTCATACGTATGCAGTGTGGGCCTATGTAGTGATTGAGATCAGACCCAAACGAATGACTGCCTGTCCATTCTTTCACTTGAGGACGGAAACATTTCCAGCTTACATAACGCTTCGTCGTAGGAATACTAAGGATTTTCAAACTAAGAACCTGCAAACGTGCTTCTAAAAGCCAAAAGGCCTTATGTCGGGCTTAAGCGGCGTCATAAAACGAAAATCCTGCAGATGTGAACACAGTCAAGAATCCCGGCAACACGGACTGTGTAACATGCCGTCATCAGATTACATTAAACATTGTCTGCATCAGTTTTAAACTTTTGTTGTGCCAGGTTGGGAGCCTGATGCAACGAAGAAACGTCCGCTGCTTTTGTAGGTCCCCGAATTCACGTATATTCTCAGTAAAAGCAGCCGGATGAACGCAATGACAGGTTTCTATGCCACGTGTCTTTCTGATGTAGTGCCACATGAGCTTCGCTGTACATGTGGTTATCCGGAGTGTTTATGGAGGATTTGATTTAGTTCCGTTTACAGATATATGCGTCTTCGCTCGCTGACGTCATTCAAATAATGTTAAACCTCTGCAGCACGAAATATGCCGAGATAACGTACAGGCAGGCTAGAGGATTCCAACAGTTGCCTGCATGGACTGCGGAAAACCACGAAAATCCGAATCATATTAGTCAGTCTTCGGGCTGATATTTGAATCCAGTGCCATTTGATTGTGACGTTTGGCATCTTTTGATGTGTGGCTGTTTTACTGTAACGCAGGAACGCAGGCGAGTGTTTGCACGTGAGCCGTGGCCACGGGTGTGATCACGTGCTCGTTGACCAATCCTCGCGGTATCAATTTCACGTTCGCGAATCTTTTTGTTCACCCGCCTTCGCTGCTGTGGTTTGTGCCAAGAAAACTCTTAGGCTCCTTTTCCACGAGCGGTTAGCAGCGCTGCCAGAGATGTCCTGGTTCAAATGGACGTATATCCACGTGCGTGCGCTGCCATTTCCGCAGCGCTGCTGTCAAGGTCATAGCGCTGCTAACGTTGCCGGCCGCCGGGACAGGGTCCAGCGTATCCCCGCGGCTGGCAGCGGCGCTATTGTGCCGCGCTGCTGGGTGGAGACCGATGGTGGGGGGGACGGCAGCAGCGAAAGGCAGTGCCGTTCGTGGAAACAGCTGTTCCGATTTTTAGCAGCGCTGCCATGAGCGAGCAGCGCTGCTAAAACTCGCTCGTGGAAAAGGAGCCTTAATGTCAACTAAATTCACCAAGCCGTGCCGGCTCCCCACAGTGGTGCAGTGATGTTGCGGCATTTCTTTATGGTTTGCTTTTAGGTTATTTATTTTTCATTTCGGATCACACAGACTGTACCGTACGTTGTAACGAAGTGAAAGGCAGTGTGACGGTGCTGACTTGAGCTAAAATCATTTACCTAGACAAACCAGAACACACACTTTACGTCAAATACATTTTTCCGGAAAATCGCGCCATTTAAGAAATAAGTACAACACCAGTACAGAGCCACTGAGGCCAAAGAAATAATGGATTCTTCAAATAATGTGGTGCTGCGTGGATGCGGTTCGTGTGCCGGGTAGTTCAGACTGTAGAAACACACGGTCAGCTGATGCGAAGTTAGACGTTATTATGATCTGCAGGCACAACTATATGGCGAGCACTGAACGAGCAAGCAGGCTTTGTGGCGATCTACTGGTTCCATTTTGTTAATGTGGTACAACGTGTAGCAGGAAATGCGCGGAGAGAGTGCGATTGAGTGGTTGGTAACACTTCTTGCCGAACCTCTTACATAGAATGTTCACAGTTCAAACTGCACCAGATATGTGACGGAATGAAGATGCAAACATTCGAATGCTTAGACCTACTTTCTCATTTTGTTACCCCCGTAGTACAACTCGAAGCACCGTGGAAGGTCATCACCGACCTCTTGCTGCAGTACTGACACAGACAGGCAGATATCTTAACACCATCAAAGCCGCAATTGTGTATGGCCAGTAAAGATATGAAATGTATTAATTTGAACGCCCAGTAAAAGTGATGGGGGGAAAAGTGCATTCTGCCTGTTAAATGATAACAGTGCACGCTGAATAGGCTAGGCTAGGCAGTAATGTTCCCTAACTGAACTCGAGGTGACTGACTTTAAAACCTCCCAAGTTCCTTTATCTACAATAGATAGAAGCTTTTTATGCGCCGGCAGTGTAGCACAGTGCTTACAGTCGCCATTGTTCACAGACACCGGCGTCACTCTAGCACTCCACATCATTTGATGCCCCTCTCATTCCCACCAACAGCGTCACTGAGATAAAATTCCTACTGAATTCTTATAACAAAACGAACTAGATGCACTAATTTCTCAATTTCATTTTTGGAATAAAACACTCCATGTTTCGGACAGTTCCTCTGTCCATCATCAGGAATTTTCACTGTACACACAGCAATGGTATATGTCATACAGGTTTGCTGACCGCTTGCGAGCAAGATCAGGTCGGAACTGGTTGAGAAACTAGTGCATCTAGTTGGTTTTATTATAAGAATTTATCACGATGCACGGTCACCTGAACGTCAAATTCCTACTGAAATTAAAGAACTTTTCCCTCCAACGCTTCCGAAGACTCGAGAAGCCCGAAGTCGTCAAAGCAACATTTATAGATTCATTTGATTTCTGTGTCGTGTTTAAAAGTTCGCCTGATACATTTCCCATTCGTAATGGTCTGCAAAAGGAGACGCATTTTCGCCATAAAATTTTAAACACTGCTTTAGGGGATGCCAGGAGGAGGGTTCAGGTAAATCAGGAGACATCCAGATTGAACGGAACACACCAGCTGATGGTGGTAATTTACTGGGGAAAAATATTAATATAAAAAATAAAACACAGAAGCTTTATTAGGCGCTAGTAGAGGGCTTGGACTAGGAGTGCATGCTGAGAAAACTGAGCACACATGTGCGTCTGTTGTGCGTCATGAACAGACTGCAGGACACAGCTTACACAATTGGGAACAACAGTACCGGATAGAAAGTTGTTATCAGCAGATTACATTCCGGTAATGCCTTGTACCTTTCTGGCCAGAATCTTTTGCCTTCTCGTTTGCTGTCCAAAAACCTAAAGCTTAAAATATACAAAACTATTATTTTGCCTGTTGTTTTATATGGCATTGAAACTTGGTGTGCCGCATTAAGAGAGAAACAGAGGTCGAGGGTGTTCGAGAAAAGGATATGAAGGGTATACTTGGACACGAGGGTGTGGAAGTGCCAGTAGACTGAAAAAAAAATATAATGAGGAACCTCATGCTTTGTACTGCTCACCAGGGTGAATACATCAAGTCAGATGCGAAGGATGGGGTATGTGGCACGTATGGGAGAGAACAGAAATGCATACAGGATTTTGGTGGAGAAACCTGAAGGAGACAGGCCACTTCGAAGACCCAGGCGTAGATGGGGGATAATACTCAAGTGGATCTTAAATAGGATAGAAGGCCTTGGACTGGATTGGTTTGGCTCAGAAAAGGGACATGATAATGAATTCTATAAAATGCAGGGGAATTAGTTGACTAGCTGAGGAAATGTTAGCTTCTCAGGAAGGACTCTTCTGGATGGAGTTATGTAGATCCTACCTCACAATAAACTCGCTGCGCCTTTTACAAAGGCCAACCTGTTAATGCTGTTTGCTGTCGGTATGATACACATCAAAGGACGCTGGTGTGTAGTGCGCAATTTCTAACAGTTGATAGTAAGGGCTGCGCAAGTGACAACGTGATTTAAGGATTACAATGATCGGTGTTTGGTTGTGGACAGCCGTTTTCTGTGTAGTTGTTAAATCACGACCGTAATGTTTTGCCTACATTTGAGTGTGTTCAGATAATTATACAACAGGCTGGACGGTCCGGGGATCGAATTCCAGTGGGGCGAGATTTTCTGCGCCTTCCAAACCGACCCTCGGACTCACCCAGCCTCCTATTCCAGGGGTACCGGGTCTTTTCCGGGGCTAAAGGAGCCGGGGCGTGGCGTTGGCTACCAACCTCCATCTAATGCCGAGGTTAAAGAAAGATTAGAGCTATACCTCTGCTTTCCCCTCTGGGCCTTCATGGCTCATTTTAGGGTAAACTTTACCTTTACCTTTACTTTTACGAGTCATCTCTATATTCCATGAATATGCTTGTACAAAGAGAAGTCCCTTGTGTGTTTTTTGAACACATTTCATAAAAAACACTTGGGACAGAATAAAACCACGAATCTTCTCATTATGCTGTTTGCTGTTTGTCACAACGACGCGATTTATCACTGCACGTGGAAGATTTCATTTCGAACGGCTTTTGTAAATTGAATATTTTGAACTCACCGGTTAACTGACTTGTGAGCTGCTGTGTGTAAGAGAACACTGTTTGTGATTAATCTTGAGTGTTACGAAGGAATATGAATCACTGGTTATTGCTATAATCAGGGGCAAGAGATGGCAGCAATAAACTGTAACCACAAGTACCGATGGTTTAATCGGTTTGTTGTCTGCATCTTTGCCGATCGTCACACGTTCCACAGCGTAATGCCACTCAAGTGCCGTAATGTCTAATAGTATATGTGGAAACGGTAGCCAGAGAAGAGAAATGTCAAAAGTTTCGAAATTTTCATGGCCATTTACTCACTAGGATCATTGGTAGTTCGGGCGAACAACGACAGTAGAACGAATGAGTTATGTTGAAACACAGACAATGTAAACAGACATGCAGCATCTGGAATGTACGAGCACACACACACACACACACACACACACACACACACACACCGCCCGCGCGCACGTATGTGTGTGTGCATCTCGATGCTCCGCTTGAACCAGAAATAACGTCTCTGGCGTCCTTCTATCTTACAAAGTAACATTAGACTCGGTGTCTGGCCGATATTCATCTGTACGGCAACACACCAAAGTTAAGGCGATGAAACATCCTCTTACTCCTGCACGTAATTTGTTGTGGGGTATGGCGCGGCGCGGCGCAGCGCGCTGTGCCGCGCCGCGCCGTTTGGTCTATTGACACACAGCGGATTTTGTGGTACAAAAATAATCGGGACTCGGCGAATTATCGACTGTTGACACAACCCTAAGCCTAATTGTCACAACTGATTTACAGTTTACTTCCAAAAGTAAATGTATAAAATAAAGCAACAGTTTTCTTGTATAAACACCGTCACTTCGTGGTGCGATACCGACGTAGTTCCTCAGCCGTACGTATGACGTAGCCTGTACGTAATACAGTGTACGTAGCGTAGCGTAACGAATGTGGCGGGTTTACTTAGTTTTTGGCTGTGCAGTTTGAATGGCCGCATCAGTACGTTGGATGCTTCCTTGTAAAAAGTTTAAAGAAATGAGAGGACGAGCGTTTAGGTTTCTAGAGTTATGGGAGCATGACGATCACTTTGTTTAACCTTTAAGGCATATTGGTTACTTTGTCTAACATCAGCTCTAACATGCTACGTTCTGCCCACACAGGGTGTTTATGTGTTTTGATTGCATCACAGAACAAACAGCGATTATTTCCCTATACAGCATTAACTGACTGTTTTTTGTAACCGAGACGGAGTGTGTTTACTGCGCGCTACGGACAGAAATATATTTGTAATTCCGGTTAAACTTAGTTTTTAAAACATTTACTATTTAGAAAACCTCAAGACACACAGTAGAATGTACCGGGCACAAAATTAGTTTCGTTTTGATCTACAGCTTCTGTCCGAAAAAAAAATTGTGGTTTCCGATATTTAAGGAGTTACGATCGAGATCCACTGAGGAACGTATGTGTGTCTTCATGTGAAGTGTCCGTTGTGTTTATCCAATTTTATTAAAATTTTAACGTGCCGATAAATCTTAGTAAAAATCTCTAATATCGCATTTGATTACAATTCGTTCATTTGACACGCACATTGCGTATTTTGTAACGTTCATTGCGAACGCACCACAGAAAGTGTCACCTGCTGTGGACAGTCCAGTTTGCGGAAATGTGTGAGTGAGAGATTATCCTGATAGTCAATAAACCGTCCTGCTAGCAGCAGAGGAAGGTGAGCTTCCCTGCTTACATTGCTCAAACAAGCCATTCTCAGGGTCAGGTATCGGAATAGCCACAACGACGTACGTAACGTGGGGTGGAGGGGTGGCCCCTCCACCCCACGTTACGTGCGTTTGAAATAACTTTCCAAAATTAACACGTTTTGGTGATGAATAAAAAAATGTTCTTGCTGGAATGTGTTTTACTCCTCTGCCTAATCTCTCGTGTCGGGTTCAAATTCCAGGCAAGGGACCCTTAATAAATGTCACATGGAAATATTATAAAATAAAAGTTCCAGAAAACTGGAAGGGCAGCAGTTTATCCGTGCATCTGTGTCTTCACTCCATAATTTATCACGCTTCATCTTTTTCTGTGTAGTTGTGACTTACTGTATTCGTCCAATGAAATCAGGCCACTTGGACGTTACGATTGGAACAACACAAAATTTGCTTTTTAACATTACTGGACCTGCTACTTACCGCAGCTTTTGACCAAAAGCCGTCCGTGACATATCCAGGTATCACGCTGAAGGCGTTTTTTAAAAGAAGGTCTCTATCCCGCCATGAAGGAATGTAGGGGGAGCAGAGATATAGCATTAAATTTTCCTAACCTCAACGCTAGATGAAGGTGAGTAGCCAACTTTACGCTCCGGCCTCTTTACCCATGGGAAAGAACCCCTTCCCTACCAAATTAGTTTCTGGGTGGGCCCCACAACCGTATTGAATGTTTTGGAGAATAGAAAATTTCTTGTTCTTGCCGGAATTTGAGCCCCGGACCGTCCAGCCCCTACCCTGGTCTGTACCGACCACACTTTGTACCAGCTGCACATAGGACTTTTAGTGCAAAAGGGTTTTAGTTAAGGTTAACCAGTGCAAGTCTTGTAGGAAAGATTGGTAAAGCAGCTTGGCCACTTAGAGAAATCGAAGATATATTTGTTAGAAATGTCACTTTCGGAGCACGCAGTGGTTGAGTCTGATGTCACTATACGCCTAGGACGTAGGCCGACAATCAAACAGTTATCAACACCAACAACAAGGAAGCGAACCTTTGTGTAATTTAGTTACTAGGTAAAAACCGTTAACACAACTTCATCTTGGTAATTTTTATTGCAGCAACATTTTTCGACCCTGAAGGTCACCATCAGCCTTTTACTTGATACAACACTTAAAAGATATAAAACTGCATTAGTCAGTGTCATAAACAGTAGCAATTTGGTGCTGAGGTAACTGCGGTACTGCAGTAACAACATCAATTGTCTGCTGCAGTAACTGCGGTACTGCAGTAACAACAGCAATTGTGTGCTGCAGTAACGGTGGTACCGCAGTAACAACAGCAATTGTGTGCTGCAGTAACGGCGGTACTGCAGTAACAACAGCAATTGTGTGCTGCAGTAACCGTGGTACTGCAGTAACAACAGCAATTGAGTGCTGCAGTAACTGGGGTACTGCAGTAACAACAGCAATTTGTGCTGCAGTAACTGCTGTACTGTAGTAACAATAGCAATTGTGTGCTGCAGTCACTGAAGTAACTGCGGTACTGCAGTAACAACAGCAATTGTTTGCTGCAGTAACTGTGGTACTGCAGTAACCAAGCAATTGTGTGCTGCAGTAACTGTGATACTGCAGTAACAACAGCAATTTGTGCTGCAGTAACTACTGTACTGTAGTAACAATAGCAATTGTGTGCTGCAGTAACTGCGGTACTGCAGTAACAACAGCAAATGTGTGCTGCAGTAACTGTGGTACTGTAGTAACATCATCAATTGCGTGCTGCAGTAACCGTGGTACTACAGTAACAACTGCAATTGTGTGCAGCAGTAACTGGGGTACTGCAGTAACAACAGCAATTGTGTGCTGCAGTAACTGTGGTTCTGCAGTAACAATAGCAATTGTGTGCTGCAGTAACAATTCATTACATGCCATCATTTTAGGCGCTATTCACAAAATTACGAAAAGCGACCATTAGATTCGTCATGTCTGTCCGTCCGTCCGCATGGAACAGCTCGGCTCTCACTGGAGCGATTTTCATGAAATTTGTTATTTGAATATGTTTCGAAAATCTGTCGAGAAAATTCAGGCTTCATTAAA
>Ga0123352_10001584_pt1 | contig 30494 bp, 7 predicted proteins | sample TergutLab28metaG_FD_89700 | JGI IMG/M metagenome (GOLD analysis project Ga0123352, IMG submission 89700) | Labiotermes labralis P1 segment gut microbial communities from Petit-Saut dam, French Guiana - Lab288 P1 | ecosystem: Host-associated > Arthropoda: Insects > Digestive system > Gut ...
GTTGTTGTGATAAAGAATGCCAATAGCCAAAAATGTAGCATAAAATAGAATGCTACAAGGAAATCGTAAAAGAAAAGCAACAGAATATCATCACACTGCTAGAAGGGAAGAAAAGAAAATATAGACAAAAAAGAAAAAGGATTATAACGAAGACAAATTTAAATAATTGGAATATCTTAAACCCGTGAATAAAGGAAAAGGCTTTTGTTGAGTTTTAAATAGAAGCCGCAAGGGTTTTCAACTTGGAATAACATTTTGTGCAGATGAAAGTGGTGAAATTTTAAAGCTAAAAGTTTTGATAAACAGGAGATGTATAGACCAGTTTGATTGGTTGATAAACCCTGAAGAACATAAGCCACAGCAGTGTATAAACACTGTAGATTCAGTGGGAACCCCAGAGACCTTCATCAATAGAAGTATAAACAGCGTTTAGAATAATCAAGTTCCAAGGACATATTTTATCCAAGTAGAAATAATAAAAATTACTCGATAAGAATTTACAAAAAAATTAAATCAATGGCACAAATGTGCTGTGCAATGCAATTCCAGAATAACGACAATTGAGCTTAGTGTGTCAAATAGGTAAGACAAGTGACATCATGGAATGCTCCACAGTAGAAGTGTTGGCCTCTTATGTACAGCATATAAAGTGTTCACCGGTATCTCACTTAACCCTTAAATGCCGAGTTAAATCCCATCTGCCATCTGCTGGCATTATTAGGAGCTCACCATATTCTCCACGTTAGCAGGATAAGGGTTAATAAACTAGCAAAGTACGTTGTTATAACAGTCGTGACTAGCAGTGTGGTTTCTGTCATGTAAAACCACCACGGGGCATAATTTTAGCTTAAGGCAAATGATCGAAAATTATAAGGAATTTGGAATTGACCCGCATGATTTTTTCGTAGATTTTAAAGATTTTAAAGCACCATACTTTAATATAAACAGAAGCTAACTATCTGGCACTGGAGGAAACGAAGGCACTTAATAAGTCAGTTAAATTAGATAAACCACATTGAAAGGCACAAAATAACAAGAAATGTTTCAGAAATGCCAGGTGAGCATGCTAGTATAAGAACTGGTGTTTGGGAAGGTAAAGCAGTAACATGCTTTCTCTTTAATATAGTGTCAGAAGACGTAAGAAATGCCAGACTTAAAATTAGAGGAAATATCTTCTAATACTCGGTACAGAAAATTACACATGCAGTTCACGTATTATAGGACCGTCCCTAGAAACAGTGAAGAAAGCTTTTAGTAAATTGGAAAAGGCAGCGAGATAGATGCACTTAACAGTTACTGAAGGCGAAATTAAATATATGCGAAAAGCTAACTGGAACAGAGGGTACAGCACTTCTTACATAAAAATTGGTTCATATACATTTGAAAGGGTATATAGTTTGAGTATCTGGGCTGGAGATTAATTGTAAAAAGATATGACTGTAGAAATTAGAAAAATTCCCATTATCTTCGCGAGTATATATTTTTATGGTCTTATAAGCTCATAAAAGCATACATAATTTCACGAGAAACCAAAATAATTTTGCATAAAACATTAAACAAGGCTTGTAGTTACATATACATCGGAAACTTTTGTGAGCACAAAGAAAATTGAAGGTCTTGGTTGCTTTCAGACAAGGATTTTTAGGTGTATTTTGAGGCAATAAATTAGTAAGTTAAATGGGGAATAAGAAATAATCCTGAAATATATAAAAAATACAATGATATTTATGTGGGAAAATAGTTATTGAAATTAATATATTACAGTGGGCAGGGCACGTAACATGAATGAACGACGAACACGTTCGAAAAAGAATATTCTTGGCCAGGTCAGAAAGAAAAAGGGGAATTAGAAGGTGAAAGATGAGATGGCTGGATAATGTGAATAGAGGCAACGAAAAGTAGGAGAAACAAACTGGAATGACACAGGGTAGAAACAGGAAAGAATAGAAACAGCTTCTGAGTAAAACCAGGGACGACCAGAGGCTGTCGAGCCAATGATGATGATGGTGATGCTTTTTAAAGAATACTGTTTGTAAGGACACTGTCGAATTCTAACTTTATATTGCGTTATTGAGAGATGAGTATGGAAGAATTTGGGAATGATAATTATAGGTAGATATCCAAGAAATCGGAGAGGAACAGATAGATTACATTATGAATACCATAAATTCCATACGAGCTGGCCTGAGAATAAAATCAGGACTGCTGTCTGAGACGCCGGCGAATAACCGACCTAACCATTTCAAGTAATGCAAAAATTTCAAGAATTAATAAAATACTCTTTCCTTTCCAACACACACGGTGAACTGGCTTAGACGTATCAATTTTTGTGAAACACAGACACAAGCAACCCACAAGCAGAAAACACACTGCCTCAGTTTATACTGTGTCAGTTGTGTAACTGAGAGGGTTAGACTGAATTTACAGCATTTTCGTCTGCATAAATCTACTGGTGTGAGCAAGCGGAGAGCAAGATCGACAAGTTCTGATTGCTAGCAGTGCGGAACACTGGACTAATTTATTTTTAATTTGGCTGGAAACTGTGTGTATCTTTGATTGAGAGGCAACGAGAACAGTGTAATTCACAATGGTACGGTAGGGTTACAGTATCAGACGTAGGAGGTAACAGACTGCGTTATTTTTAATTATTAGGTAGGAGAGTCATTAGTAACACATTATAGAAGTGCTTGTTTAGAATGTTTATCAGACAGCCGGTCTATCCACACCGGCTGAACGCGTAACCATGACAACTAGAGGACCGCCGAAACAGTACATGAATTCTGGCAACAGAACATTCCGTATAACCAAAGCATAATCAGTTAACATTAAATAGCTTAGTCGGTTAATCTAAAGTAATCGCCGATTCCGGCGACCGTGCTGACTAAGGCGTGGAATTGTGACCTCTCTCTTGCTAAGATATCTGGTTCGTATTCGGACGGTGGCATGGGTGTCTGTCTGTTGTGAGTGTTGTGTGTTGTCAGGTAGGGTTCTCTGCGTCGGGCTGATCACTCTTCCAGAGGAGCGCTACCGAATATGGTATAAGTGTCAGTGTGAAGCCTCGAAAATGAGGCGGCCCTGGTCCACTAGGGGCTGTTGTGCCATGGCAAAAAGGGCGTTCAAAATAATCAGGCAGTAAAGATAATCCGTACTGGAAAACGCAGGATATGCCGAGGAAATATTTTTATATGTTTTGACGTTTTGCTGACCGTGCATCTCAGTATATTTATCTCAGTAATTAACAAAATTTATGCACAAAATTTTGTTTTACATTAAGTTTATTTCATGCCTGTACATGTTTCGAGTACACGTGCTCATCATCAGGAGGTTTAAATTGTATTACACAGCCTCTGGTGTCATCCTCTCTTAACCTGTGCACGAGACGGCCACCTATAGGTGTGATGATACCAGAGGTTGTTTAATACAATTTAAACCTCCTGATGATGAGCACATGTACTCGAAACATGTAGAGGCATGAAATAAACTTATTGTAAAACAAAATTTTTGCATCAAGTTGGTTAATTACTGAGATAAATTTTCATATGTGTTTTGTTGCAAGTAATGTTAAGCGGATATCAAGCGAAATTAAATGTATATTTTTCTTAAATTAATGGGCAGCCAGGTAGTGGAAATTCTGATTATTGCGCCGTATGAAAGAGTATGTAAGACGAAGTATTAAATTTGAAGTTTAACGCTTAATTTTCCCAGTGCCAGGTTGAACATTAAAGAGTCCTACCTTTTGCCTATGTATGAATGTGTGTATTGTTCATTGATCGTAAAATAACAAGCGGTTATGTGCCTACACACCATTGACTCTTTGGTTTTTATGACAACCAATAATTGTGTTTACCACGCCGTCCGAATTAAGTACTTGAATATAATTCTTCCTGACTGTATAGCATTGTCATTGAGAATCTGACAGTCGCTTAACAAGTAATTCACAATTTTTTTTAAACCTGTAACTTCGTTACCATGTTTAAAAGAGCCCAGTAGAAGCGCCCTTTAATTAAATCTATAATTATGCAACTTGCTTACTTAGGACCAGTTTAAATATTTTCCTCTAATTCATTTCTAGATCTATTCAGTTAATTCTTCCTTCAATCTTCCAGCTAAAGATTTGTATAAGTTTCTCATCGACCCACTCCCCAACCGAAATAAAATTTTTCAAAATTTACTCTCTAAAGCCTACTGATTAACACATACACACACACACACACACACACACATATATATATATATATATATGCACACAGATTGGACACTAGGGAAATGTGCATTTTTTCACTTTGTTTATGTTTTCTGTCATCCTCAAATAAAAGAGCCACTATTTCCCTATGCATTATTCACTGATTGACTTCCCTAATGAAATCACATTTCAATCCGTGCGGAGTACAAAATGAGTCTCCATCTATTAAGAAAATTCATTTCTGTGTTTAAGGGAATGATTTGTCATATGAAGGGACATATTCCTTGTATAATAAAATTGTTAACAAACTAAATAACCTATACCTAAACTGTTTATTACATGAGTAACGTCTTTATTGGAAGATATTGAACTATGAGCGGAAATTAGATCCTTTCGTCAAAAATCCAATTGTAATTTTAAGAACGAAAACTTGTGAAAGGAGAAATATAATGGGATAAGCTAATCCCATATTTTATATTCTCTTTTTATCAATCAGATGGTGGGAGAAATTTGTTTGGAACAGTATATAAGTTATTAAAATTGTTCAAATTAATAAATGTTTGGATATAAATATAGGCGTAATATCATAAGTTAAGTAATTTTTGCGGGAGGACCATGCCAAACTAACTGTGTTAAAGCGCAAAGGGATTTGTAGTTTGTCCATTCAGACAAAGCGCCAGGAGCAAGAGAAGAGAGAAAGCTCACTATTCTAAGTAACGTACATACATACGCGAATGATAAACCTGTATATTGAAGGAAATTACAAACGTGTAACGTAAAATTTAAAACGTTGAAAGTGAAAGTTTATAAATTACAGTTTCATATTTTTTTGATACTTTAAACTGCAAAATTTTCAATCTTGCTGAACGAATTGACACGACTGAGGTAATGCAGTGAGTCGTCTGTTTAAGACCGGAGTTCCTTTCCTGGAAGAACTGTCGCAAAGAATTCGGCGTAAAATGAACCTAATTTTACAGTGTAAGTTAATGGGAAGTCAGTGAGTTAGGCTCCAAGACAAGCTTAAAATTGACGTAATATAATGTTATAAATAAAGCTCAGAAATAAATGCTACGAATGTAACAATAGCAACTTTATTCATATAAATCATTAAACATAATAAAAATAACTAAACTACATTTAATAAAAAAAATGAATATTGTGCTTTTACTTCAATAAGTTCTAAACCAGACCGAAAATTTGTGTAAGCACCACTCTAAGGTCTCTATATTGATCTTCTTTGACCGTGGCGTAACGCAGAGGTTTCCTTTGTTTGATGGCATCTGGTGTTGAAGATCTTAACTTTTTTTTTACTTCTTACCGACTTGTTCATATTCACTTGGTTTCACAACACTTGTCTGTCTAGACATGGCGGCTCTTATTTTAGTAATTTAATTAACCTTATCGCTGATTGGCTTAGATGGTAGATGGGGACAGATGTCATTTAAAATTTTTGTACTGTTCCTTTACGTCACATCCAGTTCGCAGAGTAAAACCAACAAGATGCAACGTTTCACAATTTATTTATTTCTGTAAGACGCTCTACACGTTGCAGACGGTTTTTCCGTCTATCATCAGGAGTTCAAAATTGCACATAGAGCGTCAGGCATTTGTCAGACCGTTACTACTAACTGCTGCTAGACTGCACCTTGGCAGAAGGTAGCAGTATCGGTCTGATAAATACCTGACGCTGTATGAGCAGTTTTGAGCTCATGATGATGGACGGAAAACCCGTCTGAAACATGCAGAGCGTCTTACAGAAATAAATAAATTGTGAAACGTTGCATCTTGTTGGTTTTACTCTGCAAATATATTAGCGATGCACGGACCTGTGAATGTTAAAGTCACATCCAGTATTTATAGTTGCGCACTTTTGAAAATTTTTATGGTTATTTTGATATTTTTTGGCCGTCTGTTTTCAGAACTTTCGTTATTGTGAATAGTCGCACAAACCGTCGTAAACCGAGATCTACCTGTATTTTTGTTTTAGACAGTAAGTACTTCTTCTCCTAGGCTACAACAAAGCACGCCCAACTAAACAGAATTTTATACCGAACAAAAAATCCACGTAACACCAACGGAATGCAGTAGCATGGAAAATACATTTTTTTTCCTATTATTATTACCACACTACGAAACTTTCCCCAGATGTGGTCTTCCTTGACGTTATTTCGGTGCACTGTTTTAATAAACCAGAATGAAAAATATATTCATGTTATACATCTATTACAAACATCTGTCTGTTTATAGTCAATGTAATCCTTTCTCCTGTCCCATTACAGTAAAGTATCAGAACGCGCACGCTGTTAGCTTTGCTGCGATAAGGGGAATGTAAGTTAGCGAAACATAAACACGTCACCACCAGCGCTGCCTTTAACACTTATCGCGTTTCCAGCAGCCGGGGTGTAACGGTAGGACCTTACCAATTTTAGCGAAACTATGTCATTGTGAAATTTTTGTTCAAAATGCTGTATGATAAAGATTTCCTTCCACGTTTGTCGTTACTCTCAATTTATAGGGTCCATCCTGATGTTTGTGTCAAAATATGAACTTAGGAATTGCTGCCGCGACTAGCGCAGGGAGCGATTTATCTTTTCCTACGGAATACAGACGCCGTTCATCAGGCATTGCCTTTGTTTTCGTACTTAATTTTCCCGACGCTAGCTGTTTTCCCTCTTGAATAATTCCTAGAACTGACGTCGGGTAATAATAATCAAACATCTTTGTTTAAAAAACAGGATATAAGCAAGGACGTGGAAAGGTGCATCATTTATTTATGTACCAGGAAACTTTCCTTCCGAACAGACATGGAACTATCACGCCCGTCAAAGTAACAGTTTTTTTTACAGCTTTCATGATGCATTGGCAATGCCTAATGAATTCAAGTATTATTGGTAGTAATAAATAGGGTGAAAACAAACTGAATTCGCTGGGACAAGCATTATCAGTTGCCGTTAAAGGTCGGTTAATGTAGACTGCGCCAAACACAGGATAAGAGCAGCTCCAGACGCACTCACACTGATAGAGAAGTCCCGTTACAGGCCTGGAGTGGCCCAGAGGGTTCCAGGAAGTTAAGGTTCCCAGATTTCATGACAACGGCGGAGGATAGTGGTAAGGTTGTCAGCCTTACGCACTGGCCTCCTTTACCCCCAGGAAATGCTCCTGATACTAATTTCTGTTAGAGGTTGAATCGACCACAGGCCATAGTGTGATCGGAAGAATTTTATTTCAATGAAAAACTGCAATGACACAATCTGGGATCGAAACAGCGACCTTCCGATTTGTAGAACAGCACCTTAACCACTGTGCTATCGCGGTCCCCGATGTCACGGTAAAACACGATAGTTTGATCAGTTCACATTAAGAGAGGCCAAGTAAAGATGTGTGGGGATTATTGTTGGTAAAATGTTAAATAGTCGCTTTAGATTGATTAGTAACAAAGTTCAGCCATCCTTCGCTTTTTGCAGGGGTTTGTTTCCAAAATCCTCCACGAAAAGTGAAAAGACAAATAATTGACCGCAACCCACCCACCCACCCACCCACCCCCGCCCAAACAAAAGAATGCTGCAGTAGTTTGAGTGTTTGTCCTTTTAATAATATACTTTGATTTCTTTTTATGATTAATTCCCTTTTAGTCATTTAAGAACAAAATGATGGCAATAGAAAATAAAGAGCATTTTAATATATTTAGAACGCTTTTAATGTCATTTCTGAAAGGTGCAGGAAATGTGTGAATTTTTATTATTTGAGCAACGCCGTGAATTCGCGAAACCGCGACTTACGAACTTGTGAAAGCTCATATGTTATTGCGTCATTTGAAACTACTGATTGTCGTAAAAAGTTTATAAATTTGCCATTCTGTACACACATCTGGATCTTTAAATCAATGGTCTTTCTTGGAATATTTAATTATGTTTGAAGATGTAGCTTTAAAAAACTGAAAGTTTAAGACATTTGCAGTTCAGTTAAGTAGGACGCAGCTTCATGTGTGCATTACCAGCGCTACGCATGTAATCCCAGAGTCTATGTAACTTCCATGCTAATAATTGTGTAATGAATTCTCTAAATTTCCGATACATGTGCAAGACGGAACTGTTACAGCGTTCCTCACAATAATTCCTCGATTTACCTCAATCGTTATACAGTCCTTTCCACTACCTACTAATTAGTACGAACCAACACGTGTTGGGTAATTTCATCGCGACCAACTATGTAGAATGAACAATGTAAGTTAATTATATTATCAGAGACACGCAGCTAAAACTATTTTCCATCATTTCTGACATACATCCCGGCATACAAAACTCTGTCTTCGTTGATAACACAGCTGAAGTTGATATGTCATGAATGAGACCAAATTTGGATTTTTGAAAGAATCTTTTTGAAATACGAACAAACCAGGAAGACTTGAAAGAGTCTTTCAGCTGTCCTAATGAGCAAACATTAGCGAAGCTTGCTATTGAGAATCAGCCCTCGTCAGTTGCACTGTCCCACTTGCCGTATATGGAGGACTGCAGCCTGGCTGACCTACTCTGCTACCTCATATTTTGTAAGTGTCTTGGAATATAACAGTATATGATCAAGTATGTAAACCAAAACGCCGAAAAACGTAGTTCCCTCTATATAAAACCCCCTTGATAGTTACAGTACAGTATTCTTTTGGAGATCATCTTTCGGAACGTTATTCTTTTGGCACGATACTCGATACTGTACCGGCGAAGCAAGTACCTACGATGATGTGAAGATTAATTAGTACACGGCTTTGTTACACAATAGATTGTCATAATAACTAAGAGACGCCGAAAATGTATTACGGCATACTGTTATTACCAGGTAAGCTTTAACAGTTGCGTTGTAACTAACTTTGATTATACCACAAAATTCAGTCGAGTCCAAATTCCGTTCAAAATTCAAAATTACATAGCCTTTCTGATTATACAGAGAAGCAAGAACGCTAATTTGAACACCTTCAGTACAAACATTTCTTTGTAACTTGCTTATGGGGAATTATAGTTTAGTGTAGAGTTGTAGTATGTAGACTTAGAGAAAGAAGTCTCTGCTATCGTTTATTACCGAACCCTCGTAATAACTCTCCGGCGTTCCGCCTAGTGATAGGCTGGTGGCAGCATTCAACCTACCCTAGACTAAATTCTAGACGCAGAGGACTTTACGCCTCAACTCACTCGTGTCTACCCGGGCATAGATTGGTGGAAGTCAAGCCCCCTAACCCTGGTATTCACGACAGATAGATTAACAGCTGCAAATTTACAAAAATACAGTTCATTATTATTAATGGTGTGATAGAAAAATTAACTCGCAGATGGTTTTGAATATGTTATTTTCAGGCTATGGAATTTTTGTTTCTCTTGTCTCACAGAAATATAGATAAGAGTTATTATTCTTCTTTCCTGTAGTGCTCATAATTCAAACGACTGCACAGAAGCACAGCGCTTTCTACTACTCCAAGCCGAAGTAACTGCTTCCAAGCACAATAGAAGGATTTGTGGTCGTGAAACGCTGGAGAGGAAACTACGTGAAAAAGAGGGACAGACATACAGTTTTCTGCAAGGCATATAATTGTTTCTAAAACTTCAGCATTTTGATCTAGACTGCCCTGTCTTCAGATGAGACTTATTGTGGTATTAAGTAAAACAATAGTGTGTACAGTAGCAGTAGCACTTTCCCGCTCTACACAATTTCACATTTCGCTGAAACCTGCTGCAATAAATTTGAGTATAAAAGACGGGAGATACAGTAACTCGATATATCTGATACTAAGCACGTAGTGGACAAAAGAATGAATAAATTTGAATGGGCTGTATTATTCTTAGCGTGTCTCCTACATTAGTGGATTATTTTCTCTGTAATTAAGTACATTTACATCTACCACAGTAGGCCGGGTAGCTCAGTTGATATAGCGACTGACTACGGGCTGGAAGGTCCGGGGTCGAATCCCGGTGGGGGGCGAGATTTTCCGCCCGTCCAGACCGGCCCCGGGGCCCACCCAGCCTCCTGTACAATTGGTACCGGGTCTTTCTCGGGGTTAAAGTGCGGCCGGGGCTTGCTGCTGACCACTCACCACCTTCTAGTGCCGTTGTCATGGAAGAGTAGAGCTATAACTCTACCCACCCTCTGGGCCACACCGGGTCTGTAACGGAATCACTTTACCTTTTACATCTACCACAACCATTGCCTTGTTTCTTAAGTAATTTTCTTCTTAGGCCCTTATAAGTTAATCTTCATGTACCTTCCTTTCAAACAGTTGCCGCAGAAATACGTGTTAAAGAATCTGAAGTTTCTAGAAGGTCTCAAATACGTCAAGGCAATATTTTCCAGATCCCTTTCCGTTTTACGAGTCTCAGCTATCGCCCTCTCTTATCGTTACACAATTCAGAGAGTTCCCAGAGGTGTGAATGAAACAAGGAATAAAGAACACACTTTGAGTGACTTAATCTAGTCCACTATAAACCCACATTAACGTCTCGCAATATCATTGCACTTAAACTTAATAAGTAACCACACATAGAGTGCAGCTGTATCATTTCGAATCCATATTGCCCTCATGAGAATAAGCAAATAACATGGATTTGTAATGTAATGGCCTAACATTTCGACTTAATGACGTCATACAAGTGAGTATTAAATACTGCAGTTAAGAGACGGTGCATTTGTGTGCGTCAGTTAAGTTGTGAGTGCCTGCATGCATTGGAAGGGGTCATTATATTTCGTAATTATCCAGGATACAATTGTCTTATTAGATGAGCTGTTGGTTCAGCATTTCCTGAAGGAATTCCTGTGTCCCATACGGATCGTAAGCGAACATTATTACTCCGGAAGTACTTTGTAAAGTGGCGAATCTTTCATAAACTAGAGATTAGATTTGTTGCTTCAAAGAGGAAGATGTGCGATTCTAAATGTTGTATATTGTTGTAGACAGAGAGACGGCATATTTCTGGGTCCAGTTAACACTCAATATTAAAAAAAAAAATACTCTGTTTATTACAGTCTAATTGCAGGGAAGTATTTTGTTTTATGCTTGGGATAATGAGCAGGCTTAGACACGTTGGAGTTTTCCGCGGAAATGCACATCTTCATTTTGTCCGTTACTGTTGTCCAATTTTAACCAAAATTTGAAAGGAATCGACAACAGTTCATGCAGTTTACCGGTACCAAATATCACGAATAGCGTTCCAGTAATTGTCGGGAACTTAACATACGTTTTGAGACACGGCCTGACGAAGAAACTATGACAGACCCTACACATGGAAGCGAAAGTTCCTGTAAAGACTGTACCATTGTCAAAGACACTGCGTTCTACAGCCTTAAGGGGCACGTGGAGCGGCAAACAAAAATTGTAACGGTACTCCAATTTCAGTAGAGACTGTGCTACATGTACGATCCTGTCAGCTGCTCTGAAGGTCTGAATAAGGCAACAATATATTTAATATGCTGATCATTGCTTTGAGGCTGAGACACCACAGTTTGTTTCGGTGGAGAAACACATGATAATTTCCTCTGCAGACCGCAAGAATTTTGCTAAAAGGAGTTGTGAAGTGTAGCCTGCTAGTTAATAACAAGACAGGCGAAGTATATATATCTGTCGTAACATGGAGGAGCGTTCGTGCAACCATTATTTTAGTGGAAAAGCAATAAATGCTACATATTATGAGCGTGCGTAGCATTAGGTATCCAACATGCAATTGGTATGAGCCATATTGTCATATGTGTTCTGTCCGTCTCTACTATAATTTCCCATGTTATCACACAAACGGCACTATTTTCGAAAAATGTTATAGAACATTAAATGTGTGTTTTGGTTTTGCTACAACTTTTTCTGAAATATTTTTAATTCTAAGAAGAATTTAATGAGATATGATAAAAAATATATGTAGGCATTTATTTAAAGTACCCGTTATTCTTGTCAGATTGTAATGAAACATGAAGTTTGTCGACATACTTCCGAAAAGTAATAAAATATCAAATTTCTTTACAATCCCTCCAGGGGGAGCCGAGTTTTTTCATGTGGAAGTTCAGACGGACATGATTAAGCTAATAGTCGCTTTTCGCTTATTTTGTGAAAGCTCCTCAAATTTGTGGATATTTTAGCACAAACACAAGAGCAGCGTGCAGTAGTTTAGGCTTCACTGGCCTATTTTTTTCAACTATAATATCTAGTAGGCCAAAGTTTCGTTAAAATTCTAAGACGGGCCACATTAAGGACGACACCATCTGAGGCACGTGTGACAGTCGGGATAGGTTTGGAGATGGCTGTTCAGTTGTGTTCAGGTAAATGGACTTTGAGAGTGGATGATTAATTACTGGCACATATGGTGTCCATTGTCTGAAGTTTATTCAGCACGTACAACGCTAAGGCATTTGACTGTAGTCCCAAATTAACCCGGTTATTTTGCGAAGAAAAGTGTATTAATGCATGGTGCTGCATGTGCACTGGATATACAGGGAATTAAATGGCCGTGTCTCTTCCCTGTTTATCTCAGCCGTTGCGTGCTTCCTTATATCACTATTTTGTATGATATAAATCAGGCCCTTGAGTCGGCCATGGCCACCGACTTTTAAGAGAATCATACTGAAGATATGTTATGATAAATACACACACTTTTAAAGAAACGTCTCCAATCCAAATCCTCAAACCCCAGTCAATGGTTATAAGCTTTATATAGTGTAGCAAACTGCTAATTTTATAAAATATATTCAGCTAATCTACCTCATAATACGAAAATAAGGCCTTAATTTCATAATACTATCAAAAAGTGTAGATGTTTATAAAATTTGTTTTAGTTTTTTCCCCCAGAAAAGAAGCTGTGACAGTATAAATACCAAATTTCAAGATAAATTTAAATTACGTTATACAATGAATAATTTCAGGTTAATTAATTAAAGGAATGTAAAGTAGCGAAGCCTTGCGTACTATTTATAAATGCATAAGTGCTTTCTTATTGTTACACACTGAAGTCTGAAAGTATAAATTAATTTCGACAGCGAAATTACAAAGAGCAAAACTTTTATGTTAGCTAAAATGGAAACATCATTCCTTTACGAGCTGCATGCAAAACATTTTATAATTCTCTGCAACGACAATCTTGAAGCACTGGTTTGCAGGAAATCAGACAAAGAACCTTCCTAATTTATCCTGAATGTCTGAATTTAAATGAGTTAATTATGAGATAAACGCAAGTACAAATAAATCACCATTCTAATAATGTTATCAAGGAGTTTGTCTCTTCAGCCATTCCAAACTCGTCTCTTTATGTGTTTGCTCAACTGTAATTACTTTCCTCGTCTCTCGGGTCTTGTGAAGGGACGAAATACTTCTATGTCATAGACCGTGACAATATACAAAATAGGAAAGAATTAAACACAGAGTGACCTTATGTGTACACAGTTATTTTGTTGGTGTTTTTCTAAATATTTAGTAAATACGAAAGGAATTAATGCAAGGAACTCTTACTTAAAGGCAATTTTTTGAACACGGAAATAAGGTTTTCGAAAGAAAAGTGAAGGAAGATGGATTGCGTGAAAGAGCGCAGAAGAGTTATTGCGAGACAAAATCCTGATATTCACATACAGGACTCGAAAAAAGTTCAAGATTTTTCGGAAAGTTCCCCACAACGAACATTATAATTTCGCTTAACGTCGCACGTATAGAGTAGACGTTTATGTATTTAAGGTAACGAAACTGAACTGGTGGTTCAAACGTAATGTGTATACACGTGGATCTCCTTGAAGTTTTTTGAAACACACTTTTGGATACAGAACAGTCTTCTCAAGATCCAGCATACCCAAATAAGATCCCAGTGACGAACACACATTACTATCTAGTGACTAATATGCACTAATACCTGAAGATACAAACGCCAGGCAGCGTAACATATGACATGTTATTTAAGCACAACTGGCTTTCCATTATTATAGAGTATCGGCCGTTTTGCAAATTCGTGTAAGAGATTTTTACTACAACCGGTGTTTTATATTGTATTTAATTGCAGTGTATTTTGCTAATCCGTCCATAAATCAGATTGGAAATGTGAAGTAATCGACTGGATAGTCTACGACACCAATCATATTGAATGGGATAATACTGAAGTGGGCCATCGTCCTCACCAGTGCCATAGATATTTATATCTGTCCGTACCACCTCTTATAATGAATGGAAACAGTGAAGTGTATCAATGAGAGCAATGGTTCAGGAACATTTCCATCTCTGTCTGTATCAGTGAACTTTCACCAAGGGACCCAAACACAGGCTATGGTCTTCCAGGAGGATTCTGGGATTCCCCTTGCTCAGTCGCACACAACATTGACCTGAGCTACCAACACTCAGATATCACGACTTGCTTGTTGCAGTAACCAGGAAAGTAATAAAGTCTCTGGGGATTACATTGTTCCGTTACAATAATTAGAGGTGTTGGAAATGTAATCTGCTACAATCTTTCGAGGATTCTTTTTCGAGATAGCATTTATCGATACGATCCTACTCAATCCTTCCACATACAGTTATTCGCTGTTGTTGTAGCCCGATAGGACGTGACCACATTTGTGCAAGAACTATCTTGTATGAATTATTGTAACCTGTACATACCCGTCGCCCATAAAGACACAAATACTCATTTCTGTGTTTCCATGCATAAACTTACTCCTATGGTCTAAGATAAGCCATGTATAATTTTAGTCCCTGTGAATAACGTTTTAATCTGCAACGAATTGGTTTCCATATTTGTACTCTTAATTTAGAGTAGCTCTTCACAGTAACCATTTCTGCTGAACCCCTGCGTGAAATCCAGCCTCCCTCTCTCAGGATGTGCAATTGTCAGGGATATTTTAATAAATTCAGGAAATGAATGTTACGCAACCTGCTGGTAGAAATATGGTCAGTCTTCGGTGGCAGGACTTCATTCCTTGCCGCACCAATCACTGAAGTTAATTTTTTTTTTTGGAAATATGAATCGAAAAGACGAACTACTAGTGTGAGGGCAGATGTTAATTCCAAATATAAGTCTAATAATGACGACAGTCTTCTTTCTTTCGCAAACCGAGAACAGTCATTTCATGGTCAATAACATGATCTGACTCAAACGTACATCTGACGAAAGAATTTGTGAACATGCACACTGAATAGCTCATAGCCACATTCGGCGAGAAAATTAAGTTGGTGGTAAGAGAGCCGTGAAGAATTGCAGTCATGTGTGTGTGTGTTTATTAGGTTGTGTATTGCAGTAACTATGTTATTTCCAGGAATTACTACTTACGGATTTGTTATGTGTCAGCCTTCAATGACAACTATTATATACGTTGCCGTAGGGCATGCGTGACAAGAACCTGAAGGGTTAAGTCTGATGATGAAATGTGCATGTCTGCTTTATTATTTCCTCCACGTGCCATAATTAATTAAATCGGAACCCATTCCCGTCTTTTGGGATGTAAAATGTGGATGACGAGAAAATACGCGTAGACTAACCAAGACTTGCGTGGGCACACTTCGGAAGGTGAAAATATGGAGTTTATAAGACAAACTTCTAGCCTTGGAAAAAAAAAAATTTGAAAACAAAATGGCTGTTACTCTATATGTAAATAAATAGCCAAACTATTTTTAGACGAAATGAAACTTCCACAGTATTTCAGCAAAAAATTTGTAATAAAATTAGATTATTAGTGAATGTATAAATATAGAACGTGGGCCGTGATAGCGTCTATATAGCGATGTCTGCGGATGGACGGTCCGAGGATTGACTCCAGGTGGTGGCGAGATATTCCACACCCGTCCAGATCGGCCCTAGGGCTCCCACAGCTTCTTACAAAATGGAAACCGGATCTCTTTGCAGTGAGTAAGTCGGCCGGGGTATGGCGTTGACCACCCACCCACATCTAGTACCGATGTCAAAGAAAGAGAAGAACTATTACTCTACTTCTACTTCATGGCCTGTTCTAGAGTGGAATTTACCGTTTACATATACAAAATATAAAGAAATTGTGTTCATCAGAAGTTGATGGTAAGAGAAATAAATAGGGAAGGACTGGAATAGAAGCTGTTGTAACCGAATTTTAAATTCCATATATGTACTTTTCGTAACAAGTAGAGGAAAATCGCGAAAACCTTTGGATTAGTTAGAACTTTGACCGAGATTTGATGTCTACTCCTACTGAATGCAATTCAGATGTGTTACGGTTTGAAACAATATGAACGATTAAATGTTTATTGTTAGGAATTTGTTCAGACTGAATAATCATTGAGCTGATAATCCTTCTTCCAACAATACTGATAAGACTACTCGTGACATCTGAAGATTAAAGCATATTAGTATGTTAAATCTGCATTGTGATTGTAAAGTTAAAACGTAAACTTAAGTGGCTATATCTCGTAAAAGGAGTATTAAATTTCTACAAAACCTGGTCCATTTAAAGCCCATACGTTACCATTTAGAGTCGTACATAGTAAGCCAAACGTCACTCTGCCCCTCAATTACAAGAGCTAAAACACCACCAGTCTCATTATCATTACTATATCCTGCTTGACGTACGCTTCGTACGCTTCCTTAAGCAATGTCATTTCGTCGTTTCGTTGTTATAATATTAGTACTAAGAATGGGGTGGTTTCATCGTTAGTAGTGTCCATGAACAGAGACTTCTGGAATACGTTCTATTTCAACTTACTCCTCAGTATTCTGACAACATTTCTCTATAGACTCAAAAAATTTCCTTAAGAAATCAAGAGAAATAACAGCAAAATATATTGAATTTATTTTGTTTATCGTGTATTGTTTCAGATCAGTAGACCTTGCCTTTGGCCCTAACCCACAAATTAAATTACGTATAACAAGTTTGGGACTCTGTGTTTACTTTTCTTATGTATTTACTTCAAAATCACCCTGTACATAATACGATCAAAAATTCTTACTGGAAGGATTCTGATTGGTAAATACACTCGAACACTACAAAGCTATCTATTTCGTTATTCTACAAAATAGCTCTGATTTTGTTTTTTCTCTAGTCGTTTATATAAATGGAAATTTACTCTCTTATTTCCTTGCGCGAATTTCGTGCATGGGAACGTGAAAAGCTGACTCACTAGTAATTCTCCATTTAACCTTCATTTCTCTGGTTATCTTACTTGTTATTCTCCTTAACAGTGTCAACAAGCACTCCATTAGCAGCGTACAGTTACCGCCACAGTAGGACAAACAAACCGTATTCAACCCTGATTAGATTATTCTGTGACTTCTAAAAGGGGTACTCAGAAATTCAGTGTTTGTTCTAAGAAGTAAATGTTCATTGTATTGTTATACAGTACAACCTGTTACAAATACTCCATTCTACGACTGTGAAACGTGGGTCTTCAAATGTACTAACTCTACAATAGATATTTGATGTTTGCTGGACTGTACATCATTGTGATAACTGAAGAATAAAAACCAACTAGATGCCACTTATTATTTTATTGTACCTCTTATAGGCTCAACATGTTTCAGGCACTACTGTGCCAATCATCAGGAACTCGCGACTATAATTTTGATTGCCACATTGGTCGTTTTGTTCTTGGTTTGCTGTAGGTTGGAGGTTAGGTGCGGTTAGGCTGGTATAGTGTCCGGGCTGCATCTAGTTGGTTTTTGTTCTCCATTTACCTACAATAGATAATCTAAATGTAGGTTAGGGAAAGTGGAAAGGGCGATAATAAAGAAAACATAATTTTATTTGCGTTTATATTTGAAATTCAAAGCAGCTGGTCCATATGATTTTATGTAACATACCAGATCTCTTAAAGCTCAGCTGCAGCTAATATCCAGTTGCCTTGCTTTCAATTTGCGAGGTTTATGTTCTGCATCAGTGTCCCAAATACCGGCAAGAAAACATAGTTTAAAGTTATGTCAAATCTGTTCTGGAGCAACTAACGTCCTGGCAGCCTACCGAGACACAAACGTGATAGTAAAGACTGTATAAAAGTTTCCACGAACCTAGTACATGCCTAGGGTAATATGCTGTTTTCGTTTACGGAATTGTAACGTTCCAAAGTATGGACTTCATGAAATGTATGTCTGCCAGTCTGCTGGTACCAACACTTCGGAACGTGAATTTTAATGTTTTTAACAATATGTATTTTTCGTGTATTCGAGTAGTGTGTCATTTGTAGGGATACTATGGACTTTCGCAATTCAAACTCCCTGCCATCAAAAATAAAGGAATGAATTTTTTGGGGAGTGCAATAATGTGGAATGCCAACTTGATGCAACTAGGTAATTTTATTAATATGTTCTTAACTCGACATGTTTCGGGTATCTACGCCCATCATCAGGAACATTAGATGTTAAGTTGCAGCATACGGTTTTCTGCACCGAGTTTTTGGATGGGTGGTGGTCTTGACAGCCGCTGTGTGGGTCGTGTGTACGGTGCGGATGGTGCCGTGTACCATCCGCACCGTACAACCACCACCCATCCAAAAACTTGGTGCAGAAAACCATATGCTGCAACTGAACATCTAATGTTCCTGATGATGGGCGTATGTATCCGAAACATGTCGAGGTAAGAATATATTAATAAAATAACCTTGTTGAATCAAGTTGGCATTCCACACTATTTCATGAGGAAGATGCAAGATCAAACAACTCTCATTTTTTGGGAGGTTTTGTGTGAAAATAATGATGCCTATATATTCTTGTAACCACTGGAAGGAAATTGTCCTAATACGTATTCCAGTATTTTGAAAGTTTGCAACTCCATAAATGTGTTAAGAGCATATGAGATATAATAACACTAATTAAGCTAATAAGGCACAGGGCAATAAGTACCTAGCTGTAGGTGGGGAATACTTTGTTACGTCAATACGTCCATTCGGTAAATAATACTATAATGAAATATCTTTTCTGTTTGTTATGCATTTTATCTTAATCGACTGCAATTATTAATCTGTTTATTTCAAATTTGTTTTCTCTGCTTCTGTGTTCTTTGAATGGTCTTCTTCCTTCATACCCTCTTTCCAGGTGGCAGGATCCATCATTCGACATGCAGCTGTTTTGTACCTGACCTCAAGAACATTTCGTACATCTTTGCTCTGTTGGTATCTGTAACTTCATAACCTGCAAAAGCTCTCTCATCTCAGCTGTTCAAATAGACCTTTCTTTGTTTACTTACGGTCTGGCACACTGAACGTAATAAAAAGGTGGGTTCAACCGGCTGTGCTTTATAAGTTTGATGTGTATTGGACCGTGCATCATCTTGATAACTGAAGAATAAAATCGAACTAGATGCCTCTTATTACTTTATTATGCTAATGTTAGGCTCAACATGTTTCGGGCACAATTAGGCCCATCATCAGGAGCTCACGACGATAGCGTTGGTTACCACATAGGCCGTCTGGTTCTCGTCTTGCTGCTGGTAGGACGTTAACTGCAGGATGGATGAGTGTCCGGACCGAAGAATGGACACCCTTCGGTCCGGACACTCATCCATTCTGCCTGCACTTAACCTCCTACCAGCAGCAACACGAGAACCAGACGGCCTATGTGGTAACCAACGCTATCGTCGTGAGCTCCTGATGATGGGCCTAATTGTGCCCGAAACATGTTGAGCCTAACATAAGCATAATAAAGTAATAAGTGGCAACTACTTGCATTTTATTCTTCAGCGCTTTATAAGTCTTCGTCATTCCGCTATTTCCTTTCTTTATTTTAATTGAAAGCATTTATTACACCTTACTTAAAAGTATTTTCTAAAACTGCTAATTTGTTTAAAGTTTGTAATTTATGCTAGATATTTATGTGTTGATTCGTACATTTGATTTCATTTTCAGTACAATCTTAGCTGTCATTTGCTTTGCATTTGAACGTCAAACCCGATATCTTGCAGTTGACTTTCCCATTCATACCCTCACAAAAGCATTATTTTTTAATATACATTTCGAGAAAAATATGACGAAATTTTCTATTGCGCTATGGGCTGTATTGCATAGCATTTATATTAGTTCCTAACTTCAAAAAATTCCGTTTTTCTCTTTTGTTCAGCTCTTAGAATCCCGTTGCATTGTACTGACTTCTCTGTAATAAAAAGGTCTGTGCGCAATATGTAGAAATTCAATTGCTATACGTTTCCATTTTCGTGTCTTTACTGTCTATCATTACATGCTTTTCATTCCTTCCAGTCTTCTTCCCCAGATTATTTGCTTAATAAAAAGGTTTTATATTATTGTATCTTCATTTCTTTACATCGAAGGCAAAATTCCATCTTGTTAATTTGTGCCACCACTATTATTTTCGATATACGCTTAAAGGCACAGAATTTAATTTGCATTAAAGCGCCGGGGAAGATGGCTGATGAAGAAATGCTTTATTTGTGGTCAGGAGGTAATCAGTTTGAACCTTCTTAACAGTTTTAAACTGGATTACGTTTGGCGTCTTTTCTGTCAGGCTGTCCAATCAGATCCTAGAATATCTCTCAAATAGGGCTTGGCCACTTGTGTCTAGAATTCTTCACAGTTGATCACGATTCTTTAAATCATGATCAACTGTGTCCTTCAAAGCTTCTGAGGCCGTCATTAAAGCAACTATAACTGCAAACCTTACAGAAATACAGCGCTATTCGAAATGATTGTTGGGGTTTTAACAACTTGTCGTACACAATACACTTGAGATAGGAGTATATGTATTTTGTACTTAATAGAACAACACTTAAAGTTTTGTTACATACATTATAGGTGCTCTATATATGCACCCTTTGTGATTCTACAAACATCAACACGATAATCGAGTTCGTTCCAAACTGTTTGTAGCATGACAGCGGTGATGGTTTCAATGGTGGTTCTGATTCGTACCTTCAGTTCCGGGATACTTGGGGGAAGAGGAGGAACATAAACCTGATCCTTGACGTAACCCCATAGAAAGAAATCACATGGGGTTGCATCTGGAGAACGAGGTGGCAAGTTGTTAAAACCCCGACAATCATTTCGAGTCACCCTGTATATCACGACACGATGTGAAGAAAAAATTTTGTTCGGCAAGCGTGACAAAAAGAAATGTGTGCTTTTGTTTCCAAACAAATATTTATATTTTCCTTTACCATAAATTGCCAGTTTATTGAAAATTGGAATGAATCGATTGAGACAAACACATCACATAATAAAAAACAGGGATGCTGATAAGTCCTTAGCCCGACCAGGAAGAAAACAAGCTAGTGTTTCTGTCAGAATGGCGTGAATTTCCTTCGGCGCCTTGCTTTGCAGGAAAAAAAACTGTATAACAATTCGCGTCTCCATGTTGTTGAAATCGCGCGTGTCCCTAAAATTCTTCAGAGCTTGTTTACTTCCTGGTCGGGCTAAGGACTTATCGGCACCTCAGTTTTTTTCTTTGTGGTCTTAGGAATGTGAAGATGCGTTATCCAGATGAAAATTTTGTAAGCGTTTCTCTGCGAAAATAAATAAGCTTTATTATTTAGAATTTCGAACTTAATTTATTTAGTCTTCCTTCATTTAACTATTTATATTGATGAAATCATACATCATCGAGTAATAAGGTTATGTGTGAGTAATAAATTCGTAAGTATTTAGAAGTGAATTATCTTTCCCAAATTTAAATCATTATTCCGATTTTTGTGACGGACGAAGGAAAGGGTAAAAAATCTCAGGATAAGTATTTATTGCCCCTGTTATTTTAATCCGTGACCTTCAGAGAATAAGCATGAGTGCTAACTACTGAGTCGCGAGTTCCGGTTTCCAGCAAGTGTACGAATGTCTGTTGCAAGAGCCCACGAATCCCGGGCAACGCCCTGCTAACTAAAATTTTAGGGTGGTCTCTAATATTTATTGGTCCCCAGTATAGAAATCACTTCATATCACCCTTCTGGGATCTAGAAGTTTGATTTGGAACCTAAATTTTTCAAAAAATTGTGGGCTTCTCTTTTATTGTTTATCGTTGAAGATAAACGGATATAGAACTGTGAACTGTGTAAGTTCACATCAAAGCTTGACCTTTGAAATAGGTAGAAAATTTTGTGTTAAATTTGAATTTCACACGGCAGTGAAAATCAAGATCACGATCTTCAGAAATGTGACATCCTGCAGTATGGCAGAAGGGTGATAACATCTTCAAGGAACTCGTCTACCAAACTATAAGATATTGCAATTAAGGAGACCGGGTTCTTGATATATCTTGCATGGTTGTGCTGAAACAGAGAGTAAGAAAATCGTACTTGTCCACAAACTGTGATATATTGCCTGTTTACAAACCGTGATATACTGCCTTGTTTGCAAACTATGATATATTGCGTGTTTACAATCCGTGATATACAGAGCACGTCGGAATAATCCACTGTATCCTCAGATAGTTGAAGCACACATAACAGGTGTTGACTAGCATATCAGACATAAGCCAAATTACAAAAGACGTTGAAAGCATGTCATAAAACACAGTATCAACATCCTTGTTTTCGGCCAGTTGCCTGTCAGTGTGACTTTCTTATTCTTTCTTATTCTTTCCATGACCTGAAAATTTTACTGTTAGACCTAATTTTGACGTCTAAAACGAACTGCTTGTTCCACTACGACTAACAATAAATATGACAAGGGATGTTAGTATTATAGGTCAATAAAAAAGACCTGATATCTGCCTCATCACATTACCTTGGGTAGAGAACATCAATTCATCTTTCCAACCTAAAAATATCAATAATTCGTTCTTCCTCAAAATTAATACATATATAATTACCAGTTCGAAAATCAAATCAGACTCACCGACGCCAAATTCAGCCACAGATTGGTATCTGTTTTTTACAATACAAAATACGACAATTCCCCATGTTGTACCAGCCGTTTCTCTCTTAGCGCATGTTCAGTTCTGAAGATACGAATGATGCACCTTACATACATCTGACATCGTTATGATATTCCGTAGTTCTCAAAGGAATCTTAGCATCTTAGTAATACAGACATGTCATCCTGTTTCTTCTCAGACATAAATTAAAATTCCCTTTTATTCTTTTTGCAAATTACGTTATATACACTGGTTAGACGTCCTCAAATTTAGCTCACAGTATAGTCTTTAAATTATTTTTTTACACCTTGGCAGCAAATTGCGGGCAGACAATGAAGAAATGTCCCCTTATGTTCATAATGAAAATAGAAAATTCATTCGTAAAATATAATAAAATATACTCACAAATAAGTGGGCATTCCAGTTTACAATACTGACATTTGTTTTGTTTTTTCTTTGATTTCACTATGTACTTTTTTATTATTGTGTTTATTAATCCTTTCAAGAAAAACTAACTGCGCGCTGTAAAATAAGGATTTTGTCTTATCTTACAGAGAACAGAGACTACAGCCATTACAGGAGCAATGAGAGGGTGCTCTATAGGGAAGTAATGATTGTTTACTGTAGCAGTCATAATGGGCACGTAAATATACTTAGTGAACAAAGTGCAGGGTTGTCAGTGTTAAATCTGGCTATAGGAAACAATGGCGTGAATTTCCTTCGGCGCCTAGACTTGCAGGGGGGGGGGGACATGATGACACCTTACGTCTCCATGTTGTTGAAATCGCGCGCGTCCCTGGCATGCTTCCAAGCTTGTTTCTTTCCTGATCGGGCTAAGGACTTATCAGAACCCCGGTACGTATAGTGACCATTAGCTTTTAAATGGTTAAGTTACCCAGTGACTCCTACAAACCGCACATCGAGGTTAAATGTTTAGCTCTCTTGCTTCATTTCGCAAAGGCAACAGACCCTAATTTCAGAGATCAGACAACAGAGCTAATGAAATGTGGTTTTATTCAGCAAGTTTACCCCTAAACAGTACTTGATATTTTGAGGTAAATGTGATCGAGTGTGCTCCGAACTACAGACAAGTGCAGGCTACACAGATTTAAATTTAAAATATGAGATTACGTATAGAGTATCATATAATTACTAATACGTAAATAATTTTGCATTAGAATATCAGTGTATAAAAGAACACAGCAGCAGGATAATTATAAAACACAAGCTGCTCAGTGTTTAAGTTACGTTTTAGAGAAGTCAGAAATGTTCCTCTCATTTTAGACGGGAAAATACGCGAATAAAATTGTTAGAAGGGATTAAAGTATTGCCTGAAAGAGACGTTTCCACACAGAGATGTGCACTTAACTGAAATCTACACCAAATAAAGAAAGTGCCTCATCTACCGCGCATTAGTTCTGTTAAAAATAAACTGGAATAATCGGAACTGGAAGAATCGAGATTTTATTCTACTGGCTTACTGCTTTGGAAGAGGCACAAAGTATATTTCCACATTATTTCTACATAACTGAACATAAACACTTTGATTTCTTGTAGATATTACTAATGTCAAAAAAACAGTGTTAGCACTAACGGAATTATTGTATCGTACTATTGATTGATTCGCGAGGCATTAATCCGAAGCTCTCACAGGCTTTGTTGTAAGCAGTTTAACCAGGAATTTTCAGAATTTCTAAAGACTGAGTCCAGGCATGTTTGAAAATGAAGGTATTATTCTCCGACTGCAGAATGTAGGTTATGCACATGAGCTGGTTTTGTGTATACTCTAATTTCCGGGGCGAGAATTTTTTTTTAAATGGTCACCAAGCATTTTGTAATGAGAGTGATCAGAATGATATGTGTAGTGGAATCATATGGCGACAGCACTCTCACTTTCTGGAACGTACACTGTTAAACGGTGGAGTCATAAGCTCCAGCTCTTTTTTGTGATCACCATGGCAGCAACTCATGGAATTTGTTGTGTGAAAAGATAAAAAGAGAGAGAGAGAGTGAGAGCGAGCGAGGAGAAGGGAATTAGGATTTTACACGTTTTGAGCTCCACAGCGCACGTCTGGTTGAATCCGCTTTGAAGTTACTGCAGACAATACGTATGGCGACACTTGAAATTCCCACTAAACCTACACGCCTCATCTGCTTATATCGCAAGGCACTTCTGTCGTTCAAAGAAACATAATGTTTTGTTGCCACGAAATGTTTTTGAATCACAAAAGAAACATATTCTTTTACGTGTACCCACTATTTCCACGAATTTCTTCAATCTCTCCAGGCGATTCTTTCTGCAATCGCTTGCTTACGTTTTGCGTATCTTCCTTCATGAACACAATTCTGTTCTCCGACGTCCGACGTTTGTAACTGAGAAAGCGTCTTAGAATAATTTTAAAAAAAACATCGTAATATTGTGAAGTTAACACGCATGTTGGTTTTTATTTGTCGTTAATTCAAGTGGGATCTGTGAGTTCTATCCTCACGATAACTCAAATAAAGTATTGGAAAGTATAGTTCGACGTTTGAAATTTAATTGGAAGCAAATGTGACAACGTGTGGACTGTTGAGTAGTCCTTCTTGCACTGCTACAATTGGAAGACGGAGGAAGGACATTCCTACGAAAAGTCGGTCATATTACAGGCCTGAATACTTGAATCCATCATTACTGCTACCAGATCCTCAGATCTCTTATTATTTATTTATTATTTAGTGTGATTAATTTCATGGTGGACGGCTATGTACATATATATATACAAAAAAAAGCATACTGTAACTTCAAAGCTTACTATATTTCGGATACTGCAAACTGACATGGGGAAAGATACAGATTTTATTTATTTAGTATTGAAGGTAGTGTTACTGGCTTCCGTATTTCATTGGTGAGTAAAATATATAACTAACCTACGCTTCATTAAAGTCAGCACCAAAAGTACCAAAAATTTTCATTTTACAAATTATTATAAACTCTCAATTTTAAACCAACTGCCCAAATAAGACGTAATTTTATTGCAATGCGTTATTATTGCAGAATTAAAATTATTCTGTGTTGAGCTGTACACGTAGGGCCAACAGTAATAAGAATGAAATGACATGCAAAATTGTGCTTTATTAGCAGTTTTGCTGATACCCCTTTTGTTGTATTGTGTGGGCCCACTGGATATCTGGTGATAACGTTATAAATTCAAAATTTGAATTTTAACTATCAGCGCTGTCAAAAAATCAAATATTTCTATCCAAAATGTAGCCATTTATAAGCCAATATTTGTGTGTTTGTGAGAATTGGACTGTAGAAAAGAATGACTGAAGAATGAATAAGAGAGCAGTGACGAAATTTTTGAAGAAAGTTTCATGATATACTTTGCATGGTTATGAAACAAACGAAGAAGTTAGAAAATGACTGAGCATTTACAATACAAATGTCAGTAATTGGGGTTTTAGACGTTAGTCGATTTTTTACGAATTTATTTATTGCGAATGATCCATAAGCGTATTCTCGATTCATTGTACAAATACATTCCAGCTGGCTGAGGGAATGTAGGACGAACAACGGAAAGTTTGGCGGACCAACCACCGCGAAAAGTAATAAGCCTGATTGGATGAAACCTAGTGCCAGATGATGATGATTTTCAGACGCGAATGTACAAGTCGAGAAAAGCGCCCATTGGATTCGTCAGATCTCTCCGTCTCTCCTTCCACATGTATCAAATCGATTAATACCAGACGGACTTGAGTGGGATTTAACATTAGAGGCTTTTAAAAATCCGACAAAAGTGTCGGGCACTGCGCATGCACACTGAGGAGTTTCATATTGTTGACAGCGACAGGCAACATGGCGACAGAAAGACAACTCATTATTGCGTTTCGACGATAATGTATTTAATTTTTACATTGTTGAGAGCGACATGTGTTCCACAACAATGCACAGAGAGAACCTTTGTTGCATTTCTACTGGAACATGTTTAGTGAAATTCGCCTCTTGTATCGTGGCAGAAATTCTTCAGGTTACACGAATTTGTCAAACCGTTATCTTGTATTACCTTGCGTATCTTGTTATGTGGTACTGCACCATCAGTAAGGTAAGTTACAACTAAATAAACCAAGTATGCTGGACACTGACAATGTCATACAAAAGCCATAGGCTATATATTTGTAAAATAACAGCTTCATCCAGAGGCATATTTCAACAAAACACCGCCCTTAATAATGCTCTCGCTTTGTGCTTGCCTGTTGACATACACCATGTATAAGTACTGTGAACGTATGCTTTTCAATTCGCCATGCAATATTCCTGACTCAGCTCTGTGGGTTTTTTACCAAACGAATAATCACCTCGCGGCTGAAGTTGTTACTGAGTCAATATCGAAGAGAGTCGTCATTGCTACCGCATTGTAATTTGCCTTCTCCAACTCATACACATTTTACATGAAATATAACCTCACTTCTGAAAATTAAAGGGTATTCTGAATGTATGCTATATAGTAGAACTGCATCCGTGGGGAATATGTCGTTATGTGTTATGGCAGAAATAGAGCAAGCATTTGGCATAGAACTAAGCAGGAAAACTGTTATATAAACTGGCTTTATAAAAGAGGGCAATGTTCGAATGGAATTGCAATATGAACATCCTAAAACACAGCGGTTACCAAATGAACCATTAAAGTTTACAAAAAAATTCTACATTCTGCTCATAGAATGTATTTATATGTAAGAAGAACCAACAAAATGCACACTTTTTCCTTCAGTTATTTAATTCAACCATATTGTCTTCGACATGTTTCGAAAAACCAATTGTTCATCATCAGGAAGACTGTAAAAACAGCGTTATGGTATTTTATCATGCATCTATATAAGCAGTCTAGTCAATCAGGATGTGTTTGGTATCAAAAAAACCCTGGCAGTGAGTAGACTGCTTATATGTCCGATATCAAACATATCCTGACAGTGACTAGACTACAGTGACTAGACTGGTTATATAGATGCACGATAAAACACAACAAAGCTGCTTGTATAGACTCCTCATAATGAACACTTTGTTGTTCGAAATATGTCGAAGCTAATATAGTTGAATTAAATCACTGAAGGAAAGAAGTGTGGATTTTTTTTTGGTTCTTTCACATGTATATCTTGATGCACGGCTCAGAACACGTAAAATGTATTTATGTATTTGTTACGTTTTACTTAAAGAAAAGGTGATGATATCCCTGGTTAGAGGGCGTCACATTGCTTTTAGTGTTGAAGACTGAGATTGTTGGCTGAACGGTACAAACTGAATCTTTGGTTGTAATTTAGGTTAAGTTCAGTTTGCCACGGATTAAGTCGGAGCCAATTATAGTTCTACTTACAATAAAAACGTGCCTAGTATATCTCCTATTTTCCACTTCTTGTACCTGATTTATCGAGGGATATTTCATTACTTAGTCCTCCCTCTCCAAATGGCAGATAAGGATTTTACAGTAATTAGATTTAAGTAGAAGTTTGTAAAGTACAAATTTCTTCTATGAAAAATTGTAAAAATCGATAAAAAATATCTAAAATATGTGATGTCAATCACGAAAAATAATTCTGAATAGACAGTAGGACAAGTGAATGCGAAGGCTCTTCAGCTAGTAACAAGAGAGTTTTACGTAAACTATAGTAATTTTTTATGTGATCATAAAAAAATTTTTCTTATTTAAGTATTCCGCGTTGGTATGGAATAATTGTACATGATTTGTGGTGGAAAATTAATTGGAAATGGTGGGCCCACTCTCTCTGTCAGTATACGTATTTTCGTTCCCCGAACTTTGATGATTGGCTTAGTTGATATATGTCACATTCTTGTGTTTTTTGAATTGTGTAACAGGTCAGTAGTGGCTGTAAGAAAAAGTGCAATTCTTATTCCTGCTCTCTGTTGCAGAAAGTCGGAAAGGTAATATTGGATAAGAATACGGAAATTATCGTGATGAAGGGTAATGCCCATTTGGTGCTTGTCTTGTAGTTTTTGCCTAAAATGCTGCAGCACTGTGTTTAGGCCTATTAAAAATGTTACTACTGAAGATATAACGTAGGATTGCCTCTTCGTAACAGAAGCCTAAGTAACCGAAAATTATTATCTCTTCGCCTCCTACACTTTCCACATTTCTTGTTTCTTTTGGAAGGAAAGATTTTCAGTTCCTGGGATATTCCATTGTCGGTTTTTAGGCGCATTCCCAAAACATTTTGCGGTAAGCGGCAAACAGCCCTCTCAGGTTCGTAAGTTTTTCTATCCTTCCGTTTGCAGGAAAGATCACAACTCCCATCCGACTAATTGTAAGGAAATCTCAAGTTTGGAAAAATAATAAACTTTGAAGGTAGTTTTCAATTTTATTTAAAATAAGAAAAACTATTATGAAAACCTATATACGGATACGTGATTTATCTTTTTAATGGAGGTAAACTCTCTTTTCTATGAGGTAGGGAAAGGCCTAAGAAACGTTTGACGGTTTAAATAATTTTCCTTTACAAAACAAGCGTCCTACAAAATGTAGGTTATTCCCACCTTTAAAAGAATACATGAAATACGATATTTCTTCCGTCGTATATGTATGTATGTATATATATATATATATTTCAGTTTTTTTAAGACTGATGTTAAATTAATTTATCATTCATAGGACAGTGCATCGCTAATATATTCTCAGAGTACAACCAAAACGATGCAATGTTTCTTAAATTTATTTACTACAGTTTACTACTGTTTCAGACGGTTTTTCCGTCCACCATCAGGAGCTCAAAACTGCACATACAGCGTCAGGCCTTTGTCAGATCGTTACTGCTACCTTCTGCCAAGCTGCAGGCTAGCAGCAGTCAGCAGTAACGGTCTGACAAATGCCTGACGCTGTATGTGAAGTTTTGAACTCCTGATGATGAACGGAAAAACCGTCTGCAACATGTAGAGCGTCTTACAGAAATAAATAAGTTTGAGAAACGTTACATCTTGTTGGTTGCACTCTGAGAATATGTTAAATTAAATTGTGTGCAAAAGTTAAATTCATACATCACAGAGAATAGACTTCATATCCGTCACGAAGACCAATTTATTTACTCCATTGAAGAACTTAATCATTGTTATCGACTCATGCGAAACGCATAAACAGGCTACACCTCTGAACAAAACGACAGATTTTCTTATTTTATATCTTGTGGCACAAATATTTCGAATTAAGCTTCATATAGTTGAATATTCAAAAGAGTCTAATTTCTTCTGCTCTAAATTTTTCAAATTTAAATTATTTTGTTGGAATATGTTTTCCTTAACTTATTTTTTAAGGTTTATTGAAGCATGGAGAAATAAAAGTGTCATTTTATGTTCTATGCCTCCAGCACAGGACATTTTCTCACTCCTATACTTTGTACTTCACAGGAATAAATTCTGAAATTATAAAATTTTCAGTGAGATAGGGAAACGGAATCGCTGCAAGTCAATTTTATTGGTGTAGGACACAGCAAAAAAAAAAAAAAAAAAAAAAACAAGAAAAATCAAATTTAAAATTCAATTTTCCAAAAAATGAAAAAAAAAAACTAACAAAAATAACAAAAAA
>Ga0123352_10001586_pt1 | contig 30472 bp, 14 predicted proteins | sample TergutLab28metaG_FD_89700 | JGI IMG/M metagenome (GOLD analysis project Ga0123352, IMG submission 89700) | Labiotermes labralis P1 segment gut microbial communities from Petit-Saut dam, French Guiana - Lab288 P1 | ecosystem: Host-associated > Arthropoda: Insects > Digestive system > Gut ...
TCAACATGTTTCGAGCTTTCTAGAAGCTCATCATCAGGAGATCATTCTTCCTGTACAGTCAGCTTTCTGGTATATAGTATTTGCTGTAGCCCTCCCGTTCTCCTACGTGTTCTGCTCCCGACTTATACAATTAGACACAAACAATTCGACACACACAATCAGACACAAATATATTTGACACATACATTTATAAAAATACATTTAAAGAGAAACAATTAAACACATACAATTAGACACACACACACACACCAAATTACACACACACAATTAGACATAAACAATTTGACACACACAATCAGACACAAATATATTTGACACATACATTTATAAAAATACATTTAAAGAGAAACAATTAAACACATACAATTAGACACACACACACACACACCAAATTACACACACACAATTAGACATAAACAATTTGACACACACAAATTGACAGAAACATATATGATTCACACAATTATACAAAATATAATTAGACACAATAAATTGGACACATACAATTAAACACACACACACAATTAGGCACACACACTTAATCATCCTTATTTAGACACATAAATCGGAAACGAAATTAGACAAACACAATTTGAGAAATATAATTAGACACAAATAATTACACACACACAATTACATTTGAAAAATCACTTAGACCCACACATTTCGACACACAGAAATTATTCGCACACTTATATGTACACTTTTAGACACACAATTAGACAAACCAAATTAATACACAAAAATGTAGACATACCATTAGACACAAAAACTAGACAAACACAATTGAACCCACACAATTAGACGCATTCAAATAGAAACACACGCTATTCGACACATACAATATGACATACAAAATTACAGACACACATACACACAATTACAAAAACACAATATGAGACACAGAATTAAACACACAAAATTACACATCCATATTTGGACACACACAATTAGACACTCAAAGGTAGACACACACAGAGAAACACACAATTAGACACAAAAAATTACGCACACAAAATTGGCCACACTAAAATCAAACATACCTTTAGAGACACATACAATTAGTCATAAAAAAGTAGATACACACAATGACACAAAAATATTTAGACACACAACTTTCAGACGCACAAAGAGGCACATAGAGTTACACAAACACGCGCGCAATTAGACACACACACACAACCGTTAGAATTCCCACGAAAGAGCGATCGTCAGCTACAAATGTCGCTACCTACACAACACACAATTCCCTCAAGACCGACCATGTAAGTAATTCGTAATATTTGTGCAAGTTTAAGCAACAACTGGTGAAGGGGAAAATAAATATTGCATATTTCGAGTGTGTTATTATAGCGTTTCTTGTTTCAGGATGCATCGAGAATGGGTCTTACAGTCATCTGTGGCGTGTCTGGTAGTGCGATATTTTTATACATAATCTCATAAATGCTGAACTTTCTTAAAATTTTTATTGAATGTGAAGTATGTGTTTTTAACTTCTCTATAAATATGTCCGCAAAAATTTCTCATTCGAAGAAGAAGCGAAAGTTATAAGATCAAAACTGTATATTGGTCTTCGAACAAAGTATAAGTTATTGTTAATATATCTTAATGAATCTTTAATTTTCTGGACGGTTTTTCGAAGAATAACTCAATATCAAAATTCTTGTTTATCCGTCCGGCTTGAACCGATTTTTCGCCAATAGCAGACGGACGGAGAGAGAAATATTGTGAATTCAAAAGTCATTTTTCGTAATTTTGCTAACGCGCTGGTAAGAAACGAAAATCCATGTTTGTAGGGGATGTGGGTCTTGCTTTCGTACATCGTTCGCTTAATCATTGATTTCAAACTACGAATAAGTTAGTAGGTTAAACCGAAACTTCTGTACTTATCTATCAAATTGAACTACACTTATAATATCGATGCGAATTAATTTAGTTAAAACACTGATAGTGTGGGGAACACATAATAGAAGTTAATAGAAAACTGGGTGTCATTAAATGATGAAAGAGAAAAAGAATACACCTTTGGCCCTGGACTGGTAAGGCAAAATTTTATTTCGTGGAAGCGGTTGGTTTGGAAGTTGATCAGTCAATGTGCAGTTCGATACTAAACTTGCCACCCCTGTTACTGTAGCAAGAGGATAGACACTTGTCTGTATAGAGTGATACAGTGTCACTGACTCGTAAAAATAGTTTTTTTAAATTTAATTAAGCTACATTAACCTTTTGACGCTTAAGGTCAACTATAGAGGTCGTACCGCACCGCTAACCTCTAAAGTTGCATTTTATATATTTAGTCAACAAATATAGGTACTGAATATTTTAAACATGGTATATACTCTCTGTTTTCTTCTCTTCAAAATGCAGTTTGTTTCATAATTCTAAAGTATTTGGCTCCTGTATTATTCACATTTTATATACAGGATGTGCTAAAATTGAAAAAATAATTTCGGCGCCAAAAGGTTAATATTGCTAGTAGATAGAAAAATATCAAAACTCGTGAACCGATCTTTGATTTTTACGACAGAGTTTAGTGTTTTCCCTTGGTGGTTATTTATGAAGTCATTTTATGTATCTAGTATTTATGGCTGTACAATGAATGATATTTCATTTTTTCCGTAGCTTACATAACGCTCTGTGATGGATTTGTGTTTGTTTAGAAGAGTGTAAGGGAGAGAAATGGGACATCAAATAAAATAAAATAATAATTTTTTGGACAGAAATTTAAAAATTCGCCATAATTTGTAAAGAAATTTTATAAGTACGAAATTCCATAACGTCGAAACAGGGGTGACAGCAATCACACCCCCACACTCTAGGGTTGTTTATCATGTTTCGCATCTTCCGATCAAATTCTCCCTGCACCAAGTAGCATCAATGCTTGCAGAAAGTTATATGTGGTTTTCATTATTATTATCTGATGCGAACTGCTAAACTAACTTTTCGGCAATTCTCTTCAACCGATGTATGGACCCAAAAATGTGAAAACATGACAAAGTGAAGAATAAAAGAAAATAATTTCTTTTATTACAATGTTGTATTACTTACTTGTGATTTGTTATGTAATTTTGCGGTATATAAGTGCAACAGAACACAGTATGGATATATTTTTCTGCATAACTTATGATAAAATAACTTTGTGTTTACTTTAGAATTACATGTTTTCTTTATTTGCCCTTCATATATTACAGCGACATTCACAATATCAAACTTAAGGGGCTTTCTCAGAAATAAAATTGAGAGAATTTGTTGTTCTTACAACAGACTAAACAAAACTGAACCTAACGAAATAACAAATACGTGTATCAGTTGATATGGCATTATAGTGTCTGGAATTTACTGGAATAACAAAGACGCCTGTCATCCAGTAAACCTGACAATAAATTTTCCGGCTAGTATGGGCTGCAGACAGAAATTTTTTCGCCATATCTGCCGTTATTTCACATGATATTTCACGAAAAAGTCCTGTGTTTTTGGATATATATAGTGACATTTGGAAACTGTTTTTTCTGTGTTTCCTTGAATGTGTTCGTTACCCTGCCAAAGATGACGTAAGAATCGCGTGAAATCGGAGAATTTCAGGGTCCTAGGCCACGTGATATGACTACTGGTTATAGAAATATGTGAACTGAGGACGAGGTTATGCCAATTAGAACTTTTTCATTAGCAAGAAAAATTATTATTTTTTTATTATTTTTCATGAATAATTGTTTCGACTACAAATTTTTCATCTTCGGGCTATTAAATCTAAATTTTTAATTTTTTTTAAGTTTAGTAGCCTGACTATAACAACCCAATCGTATAAACATGCAACCTTATAACTCTTTTCAAATACAATTAATATTGTGTGGGTGGTGAACGTCTTTTTTACTATACAAAAAAGGGATGTCCAAAATGTAATTTGGGAAAGATATTCCTTGTCTAATACTTTCTTTTTGCAGACTTGTTTGTACAATCTTATTCTGAAATTGTTTTCTAAACTTTTCTTTACGAAAAAAGCTACAAAAGTGTTTGTTGGTACGACTAAACATGAGAGTTTTTCAACAAACTCTGTAATTTTGTTTCTCTACAAATTTTATTCAAATTTCTTAAATTCACCAAAATCCTGTTAAGCTTACGTTAGTACTAAGAAGCTTTTACCAACAAGCCGAAATCAGACTTTAAAAGCTGCCTTTGTATCTCCTGAAATTAATGGTAAATTAATTTGGAACTCTAGTTTCTCTTCTAGCCATTAACTGTATTGCTTTCAAGTTAGTGGCACCGTGTCTTATATGTCTATTGTATTCTTTGATTTTGATTTGAATGAATCTACCGCTTTGTCCAATATAAACCTTGCAGCATTCAAATGGGATGCCTTCCCGGTGCTGTGGTTTGACGACGAGTTCGAGATAATAAGAGTGGAGGTAAAATGCAGTGACACAAAATGCACGTGGGGAATTTTAGGCATTTACAGAGCCCCCAAATGAGAAATTGTTGACATCGAAAAAAATAAGCACAGGAATCATTCTTGAGCTCAGTATTACAATATGAAAATCAAATTCATAGAAATTAATAGAAGGAATGAGACAGATTAACATTTGGTCAGTGTTTAAAAATCTGGAACTTTGAATGAAATTCGATAATTTTACACCTGCAACTTGTAATTCGTATATTGATTTAGTAGAAACTTTAAATTTGCAGTTAAGATATAAATTTGGTTGAGAAAGTTGCATGCAATTATCAACAGGAAGACTCTATATGCAAATCTCTTAGTAAGAGCACATTCCTCTAGTTTCTGCATAATCTGCTGTTAAGTGAAATCTATAACCTCTAATAAAGCTGAGTTATGGATTTATGAACTAGTATACCGTCCTGTAATGCATAAAAAGTTATCTTTTTTGATCAAAAATTTCAACGACAGAGGACGTAAAACACGGTGCTCTGGGCTAGGACACAAGATGAGCCGTGCGTCCCAGACTTCTCACCAGGTGATTTGGTTTAATACGTCCACAACTCAGTGAACAAATAAAATGATTGAAAAGTGTTTGTTAACTTATTTTACTCTTTCCAAATTTGTGTTTTAAGAAGAAATTAAAACAACATAAATGATTTGCCTTTATATTACTAGGTTAAATATGGGTAAGAGAAATTTCATTTGTGTAGGTCTTAGTTTGTTCTTGTATGTAATCATGTAGGTATTTTACAGAATATACATTTATATATTTTAGTTAGTTAAAATTTAACCCGTGTCTGTCTATGTCTCACTGGGACGTAAGCTGTGATGAAAATTTAGATACAATCAAATCCCAAACATTTCCTCGAACAAGACTTATGAGAATGCTGGTAAACTTCAACGAGAATTAGGCGCACTCTATGGATAAGAAGTTTTAACGGTTTCAATTGTTTGTGCGTGAGTGAAAATTTACGATAACTAATTGAGTAGTTAAATTACGGGAATTATTCTAATGTAATAACTGGACAAGTACAGTGCATAAAGAAAGGGTTTTTCTGAAACCAGTTTATAATCCAAATTCTGACTTGTGACAGCGAAATTTAAGATCGCGAGGACCGAAACAACGATAGTAGAACCCTCGCGATCTCACATTGTTTAGTATCTACTCGAGTGGGGATTAGTGGTAGTTAACGTTCACCCAGTAAGCACTACAAAGGTAAATCCTGGTAGGAGTTTTACAGGTTTAAAAATAGACGTAAAGGAAAAAGAATAAATATTCGTGCGATCAAACACAATAAAGGAGGGCTCATCATTGATCCCGTACGTAAGGTAAATAATTTAAACAACTATTATGCTTCTGTCTTCAGCTGCGAGCGGGATATTCCGGATATAAATTCACCTCACTCGGATAAACTCTTCACCATTAAAATTAGCATTATTAGGAAGTGTTTAGCAAAGATCGGGAGAGTTAAATGAGTGGGACCTGACGGCATTTCTGGCATTCCGTAGCTGGCGCCATTCTTAGACATAAAGATGAACAATGGTACTATACCAAGGAACTGGAAAGAACCCATAGTTGTTCCTACCCACATTTAGTTTTGGTGACCACCATGGGACGTATTTAGCTTTTGGTACAAATGGGGGAAAACACCTTTTGCTTATTTCTTTCAAATTATTCCAGATTTCTGTAATCGATTTGTGCAGTTGCTCTTTTGTTTTAGCGCTATTCACGAGGTCCGTCCATTGTTTGCATGTTTGTAGGTTTTTTGGTGGAACATGTTCCAGTTTCCCACTTGCGTGGCATACTTTCTTGTAGAGTCGCTGGCTGTACGTTCTGAGTTCCTCTTTGTGCTGTGGATCATTAGGTTGAAAAGTATAAGTTTGTGGTCTGATTGTGTGCACTTTTCACTGACTCTCCAATTTTGAATTTTATGAGCAAGGTTTATTTTTGTTACCGTGATGTCATTCCAGCTTACACCTGTCGGCCCAGAGTAGGTAGGGTCGTCCTTTTCGTTTGCCGTGAGCAAACCGTGCGACGTCAGGAAGTCCACCAGTAGCCTGCCCCTGGTGTCGGTGGTGGGGCTGTACCACATAGTGTGTTTAATGTTTGCTTCTAGACCCCAAATGAGGTTTAAGGGTTTTACAGAAGTTAGAGAATTTTTATGTGTGTGAGGTCTTGTTCGATTGTATCGTAGGGAGGAAGGTAAGAGCTCGCTATATATATATATATATATATATTGGTGGGCTTGTTGACGCTACTAACAGTATGTTGTCGGGATTTGAACATTTATGGAGTAGTATGAATTTGTGAGCTATTTCATGTCTAATAAGCAGGGAGGCTCTGGGATCTGTGGGAGAGGAGACATAAAAGGCCACGAAGGCTGAAGGAATGTAGCAGTGTTCCCCAATGTAACAGTATGGTGCCTGGATGAGCAGAAAGCCTGCTCTGTTTTCATTTGTGTATGGAGAAAGATTCGCCATAGCTGCTTTACAATGATGAGTGTTTATCTGAGCGCATATCAGGGGGTTTTTGATGAGTAATCTGTCTTGTTTATGATTATTGATTCTATTCTACGCATTCTGGGGCATTTTTTTTACTGAAAACGCTGTGGTTTGTATTTATTTTCTTGCTTTCGTCTTGGATGTAAGAATTGGCTCTCAGACAGTTAGAGTAACGGATAGGGTTCTGGTGTCCACATTCCTTCCAGAGATGGTCTTCAGCACAGCGTGAGCATTTTTTATGATTTTTTCAGAATCTAGAAGTGTGCCCTAAGCCGAGGCATTTAATGCATCTGGTAACTACAACGAAGTGTTCAACTTTGCACATGTTCAAGTGAAGTATAATTTTTCTGGAGAGCGACTAATTCCCCCCGTAGGTTTGGGCTGACTTCGATGACAACATGTCTTGAGTCTTCGAAAGCCCTTTTGGTGATTTTTATGTTGATTACGGGGTCTTCTGTGTGTGAAACGTTGTTTTGCTGGAGTATTGTGACTCTGATTGCCACGTCTTCTATTTCTTTAGGCACGAAAATAAGTAGTAATGTCGGGAGGTTTCTTTTGGGGCGCTCTAAAGTGACTGTTCTTAATTTGCTTAATTCCTTTTCAAGTATGTCGCTATCAGTTTTGCTTTTACATTGCACAAGCAATGTGTTGTTCGCTACGTTTTTAAATTCGATCACTTCCAGTTTTAGTGCCTTTGGGTCCACCGCTTCTTTTACGAGTCTTTTTCTCTCGTGGGATGTGGTTTTTGAGTCAACCGCCTTTACGATTAGCCCAACTGTTTGGGGTGGGCGGTCGCTAGGCTGCGCCGCTGAGTGAAATTGTACCTTCAAGTTTGCCTGGGTGCTAGGAGATGTCGCTAGTATCTCACTATACATGCGTGCTTTTTCCTTCTCACTGTTTTGTCCATGTCGCTGCGCGAAAGCAGTGCTTATTTCACATTGTTTAGGTGTTCACAGGCTACCGATAACAGCTCGCTGCCAGCTTCTTCCGTCATCTTGGTTAAGCCTCCAACGAGTTCACTAGCCATCTTCTATCGAGTTAACTAGCAATACTTATACATGGTAGGAACGGAAACCTAGTCAGTCCGTTTCTAGATCATTCGACATTGAGAGATAAACTGAGAAATTTTAATTTTTTCCACAAGATATTTACTAGCTCTGTTATTCACAACGTTCTGGTTCACTTTTGTGATAGGAAACTAACCTGGGATTAGCGAGTAAATATGAATCGCTTTGATTTTGCCGACATAGAATTTATTCATTTTTTAAATCAGTCGAGTCCAGTATAAAAGCCAGTAATAATCTCCCTTCTGAGCAGCTTGTAAAACACTCCATTGTGATCCATGGCTGAATAAAATTAAGGGTTTTGCTAATTGAATTACCACTTCGTTAAACTTGTTTGTTCGCCCGTTTCTTCTCCGAAAAATTCCACAGAATTTCCTTATTTGTAATTTGATTGTTATTTATGTTCAAGTAGCACAATGATTCATATGCGTATTGGACCGTGCATAATCTTGATATTTGAATAAAGGTAGATCAAATTGATGTAACTTATTTTATTCTGTCAATTTCCTGCTCAACATATTTCGGGTGTTAATACAACTATCTTCAGAGTTTTATGCGTTAATTGATTTATCTTATCACTAGAAAAATCAATTAACCCATAAACCTAAATCATTACAGCACAATACAGCCCATGCAATAACACACCAAGTAGTCGCAAGCTCCTGAAAATGGTTGTATTAACATCCGAAACATGTTGAGCAGAAAACTGACATAATAAAATAAGTGACATCAACTTGGTCTACCTTTATTCAAATAGCACATTGATTTTGGTCTCTGTGTGTAGTTGACGTTCTCACTTACATCACGGTAATTTAGGCGTTCAGTGAAATCCAATTACGCGTAAATAAATTCCACGTTTTCAGAGTTTGCGAAAATGGGCAGGACAGTTTTCTGTAACTTAAATTTGAATGGTTTGATTTGTCCCATATAACACCCTATTTTCCAATTGTTTATTTAACGACGCTCTTTGTGACAAATATAATAATTTTGTCAAATTTTGGTTCATAAATAAAAATTTGAATTGATATGCAGGAAGCAAGTCGTATTGCATTTCAGGTAAACTTCTTAGACAACATGGAAGTGTCGTGTAAATTTACTGTAACTGTAAATGTTGTGCAGGTCGTAATTCCAATGTTAGCACTGCACAGATAAACTCTGTATTATTTGTAAAATTTTTTCCGATCTTTATGATTGGTGTCAGTGATATGAATGAATGAAAATAATATCATTCATAATAAAATTGCATTTTTATGTGACGTTATATTCAATCTGTCTGACTGAGCAACATGTTTCGACCTGATTTATGAATTTTTATTATTCTTAGAAACTTCAAAACTACCTGAGAAATTATGAATTAAAATACGAATGTCGTCTCAGTATTATTTTAAAATTATTAATATATTATATTTTTACTATGCAACGTATATTTTATAATGACTTAATGCAGAATTAATTTAGTTTATCTTATTGATGTTATTAAAAATAAAAGATATCTTTATTAGAAATAAACTTTTATTGAGACTGATACTCATTTAAAATACGTATAGAATATTTGAACATTTTCATGATAGATTCCGCACTAAATAAAATAGTGTTATTTCCTTAAAAATTTTACTGCTTTATACTAAATAAAAATTTATTTCACAATAGAATGTAGCGTGGTTTTTTTTAAATACATTTCCGACGTTCTATTTCCGAAAATATAATCCAAGAATTTCTTGTAACTCTGAAAATAAAAGCAGCATTATCATCCGGAATACAATTTGAGCCCTGTATTTTTAAGACACAGTTGTAGTTGGGAAGCGGTTGGTTTTGGATTAGTTCAGACAACGTGTTTTTCGATATTAAACTTGCTACCCCTGTTTCTTCAGGAAGACAATAAACATTTGCCTCAACACAAGTGTCAATCCGTCGTAATATTTGGTGTTTTAAAATTTAATTCCGATTCTTTAATCTTGCGAGTATACAAAAAAATGTAAGCAAATCTCATGTATCGGTCTTTGAGTTTTACAGCTGAGTCATTGGATTAGTGTTGGTGGTTATTATTAAATTATTTTTATCTTACTTTTTAACTGTACAAAGAATGGTATTTCATAATTTCTGTAGCTGACAGAACGCTCTAGAGTGGAACTGTGTATTGTTTCGAGCATTTTATGGGAAGAAATCAGGCCAAAATTAAAATATTATAATAATCTGTTGCACAGACTGGGGAAAAAATACATAATTTTTTGTAGATTAAATTTTTTAACTACGAAATTCTATAGCTGAAAATCAGGGGTGACCATGATTACACACCTACACTCTAGGGTATTTTTTCAGGTTGTGCAGCTGTTGATCACTCTCTCCAGGCGCAAAATAACGCCAAACTTTTGGGAATGGTTTTGTGTATTTTTCTATATTATAATTTGTAACCAAGAATTAAATTAGCTATTCTCCATTTTCCTTTCTTTCAGTTTATACAGATGTTTCCACACAAAAAGTGGTAAACCTGTAATGCGAAGAGAAGCTTAAAAAATGCCTGATTTCTTAAAATTTGTTACCATTTGCTTTAAAATTGTAGGTATTTTCTAGCATAAACCTGCAACACAAAGCAATATACAGCTAAGAGATATTCTGCATATCTTATGATACAATATCTATGACTTTAAATACAGTGGTGCTGATAAGTCATTAACCCGACCAGGAAAGATACAAACTACATTCCCCGCATTTTATGCAACATGGAGTTTCATTGCCACATTCACAAGAGTCTTCCACCTCTCCCTACGCTGGCTAAATCAATTCTTTCTTCCGCCCATCACACTTTAGACAGGTGCAGCTGCTTAATTAAATATTTACTAAGTTGTCCTTTTAATACAGTAACAACATTCAAAATATCAAATATCATTTGCTGTCTCAGGAATAAAATTAATACGATTTGTAGCTTTCACAAAACAACGCACAAAACAGAACCTAACGCACCCACAAATACATACATTAGTTGATTCGACGTTAAGGCGTCTGGGATTTAATGGAACAACGAAGAGCCCTTGCGTACAGCATTACTGAATACGAATTTTGCTGCTTAACCCTTTGACGCCTAATGTCAACTTTAGTGGTCGCACCGCACCGCTAACCTGTAAAGTTGCGCTTTATATATTTATTCAAAAAATATAGGTACTGAATATTTTAAACATAATATATACACTGCGTTTTTTCTCTTCAAAATGCAGTTTGTTTCATAATCCTAACGTATTTAGTTCCTGTATTATTCACATTTTATATACAGGGTGTGCTAAAATTCAAAAAATAGTTCCGGCGCCAAAATGTTAATTTAGTGTCAGGGATAGGTTTTATGCCTTATGTGTGCAGTGTTTCCACATTATATTGCACGATAACATTTTGTATTATTTTATACTCAGCGGCGTTTGGAAATCTTTTGTTATAATGGATCCCTGATAATGTTTCTTGCCTTTCCTACGTTGAAGTCAGAATCTCATGAGACGTGACCGTTTCAATGTCTTAGGGCACTTGATCTGACAACTGGTTATAGAAATGTCTGAGTTGGGACGAGATTTTGCGAACTAAAATATTCTCATCAAGACGATTCTTATGACTTAAACGTATATACATTTCGGCTACTAAACAGTCTTCTTCTAGCCATTATATTTAATTGTTTAATTTTGTAATATTTAGTGCCCTGATGACAATCAACGTATTGTTTAAATATGCAATGCAAGTAAATTTGTGTATGCCGGTGCAGTACGCAACCTTGCACCTGTTATGTGGCGCGGAGCTAGCTTGTAACTGATGAGAAGCGAAGTTGTTTGAGTGCATGTGAGAACAAAGACGCAAACTGGCTCATACTGGTTGCATTCCGACACGTCACCTAACGTGATAGCTGCATCAGCCTGGGGAGCGTGAAGGCATTCATTGCGTGGTATAGTGCAAACATGATTTTGTTGGTTTCAGATACACACACACACACACACACACACACACACACACATACACACACACACACACATATATATATATATATATATGAATATAATTTGTTGTGTCTGAACGATACATTTTTTATTCCTATATATATCAAAGTTAAGTTACTGTCTCAAACATAAAATTAATATGATTTGTTGCTCTCTCAAAACAACAAACAGAACTGACTCTAACGCGCTAACAAATACGTGTATCAGTTGATATGACATTAAAGTTTCTCGGATTTACTGAAGTAAGAAGAACGTCTGGCATCCAGTATTACGGTAACCGAAATTTCCAAATAGGTTTGACACCAGACAGAGCAACTTTTGCCACGCCTGCGTGGATGTTTTCATAATGATATTGCACGATATCTTATTGCATTAGTCCATATGCAGCGACATTTTAAACTTTTGTTTCAGTGGATCCTTCATTGTGTTATTTACGTCTCCTATGATGATATGATGACGTCAGAAAAGCATTAGAACTCGTAGCTTTAGGTCACATTATACTTTTACTTTATATAGAATTATCTGAGTTTAGGACGAGGATTTGCGAAGTGGAGCTTTCTCATCAGCGAAACAAAATATTACATTATTTTATTACTTACACAGCCACACGTTTGGACTATTAATTGTACATTTTGAGGCAAATAAATTTATTTTTTATATTTTTGAAATTTATTGTTTCAAAATGCAGCCCTGTAACTCCTCTATAACTTCACAAATAGTGTTTTGATTGTGAATGATAATTTGGCATATACACGAAAAATGGAATATCCAAAATGAAAATTAGGGAAAATATTTTTTGCCTGATACATTCGTTTTGCAGTATTGCTTATCCAATATTCTTCTGAAGTTGATTTCCGAAATTTCTCTATGACTAAATCTATAAACGTGTGTGTTGTTGTTATTACATACACGACAGAATTTAAAAAATTCATTAATTGTTTTATTACTAATTTTTTAAATCAAAATTTGTTTCTTCTTCTCCCAAGTCCTGTTAAACATAGGTTAATCCTGAAAAACCAATTCTCGTTACCTGGAGTCAGACATAAAACCCTGACTTTTTATCGACAAGATTAATGGTATATTCGTTTGGAATTATAGGTTAACTTCCCGCTCTTAACTTTATTGCCTTCTTGGACGTAGTACCCTGTAATTTGTAGACAGAATTTAGATAAATTTTTTACGTGAAGTCCACGATCCCCTGTGTGATCTCGAAATGAATTACTACTTTCGTCGCAATTACATTAATGTGACCTTCTTTGTAGAGCGAATTATGTCTTACTGTAAGTATTACAAGGCAACCTAAACTCTTATTTATTGTTGAGGGGAAACACTCAAAATTCGATGCGTTGTGTCTTTCTTTTTTTTAATAAAAACATAAATTTAAATACACAAATACAATAATAAATTTCCAGTCCAAAACAACTTAATTCTCGTTCAAATAAATCTAACCTAGAATTTAATATTTTTCGAAAAAAAAAATTTATTTCCGATCATAGGCATATGATTGAGAATATAAAATTTCAGTAAGTTAAGAAAAATGTTTTGGTTTGTTTTACGTTAAAAATGACACGTTATTGCTTTTGAAATATCACTTATACTGCCCTACTTGTCACCGAGGTAGCACAGTGGTTAAGGAGCTGTGCTACAAATTGGAAGGTCGCTGGTTCGATCCCAGCCGGTGTCAGTGAATTTTTTATTGACATAAAATACTTCCGATTGCAATGTGGCCCTGGGGTCGACTCAGCCTCTAACAGAAATGAGTACCAGGAACATTTCCTGGGAGTTAAGGCAGCCGGTGTGTAAGGCTCACAACCTACCACCATTCTGTGCCATTGTCACGAAATCTGAGAGCCTTAACGTCCTGAAACTCTCTGGGTCTCTCCAGACCTGTAACGGGACTGCTGTACCTTTAATGCCCTAATTGTCACACGGGCTCAATTCTGGTAGTGAAGTTCTTAAATATTCTATGGCTCCCCGAATATAGACAAACGCCATTTTTTGTACAATGTACTCTTGCGATATATTTAGGTAAATAAAATTGAAAAATATTCTTTGTCTGAGGGTGTTCTTTATTGCAGGGAACAAAAATAAGTGTCTGTAACGAAAACTGAAAAATCCAGTCCGAAATCCAGTATTCAGCCATTTGCCAGACAGTTATTTGACGACATTTCATCCGTGCAACTGCTTGCAGCAGACAAAACACAAGTAATTTTCTTTCTAAGACCTTTGTGAAGATCTGACATTTATATCATATTTGTTATGCATTAGACTCTCTAAGAGTAAGATTATTCGTCATTCCCTGACAACAGTTGCACAAACTGTGGCAGCTGGTATTCGGACTGCCCACTTTACCCACAGCAGGTACTAATAAATGTGCCTGAATTTGCTCTCTCTCTCAGTTGTTAATTTCGAGGTCACGACAGTTGAACAGTAACAATTACAATTGATCTTCTTCGAAGTTACTTGGCAACAGGCTTCCAAACATATAAATAAATCAATAATTGTTTCAACAGTTAACATGTGTCAGTCGCAGTGTTCAGTTGTAAGCGGTGAGGAAGAAGGGAAAGGCAAGTTCTGAAGTTCCTGATTCACTCCTTGTGGGATGTGGCACTGTTTGAACTGGTAAAGGCGACTTTCCGGAGTGGAATATTACTCACATTTTCAGGCAAGATCAGTGGAGGAATAACGAATATTTATTTTTTTAAATTGGTAATCTCCGCTTGCTTTATCATATCGTAAATACTTATTTCTAAATCCAAAAACGTTTGTCCAAAATCTTCCTATTATGACAGTAAGAATTTTCATAAGCTGAAACGCATCTCATATTTAGGATATTTTTGGAACCAGTGATTTGTAAATTGCCAGGTGTTTCTTCTTAATTTGTGTTGTAAAAACCCACATTGATCTTTTCTTTCTACAGATCCTTTTCTTTAACATTCAGTTCATTGTGAAGTTCCGCACGTCAGTCTCACACATTGAAATACATGTGTAGTTATTTTTCTACTAAATATATTAACAACTGTTTTTCATCCTCCCCTATATAACTGCCATTTCTAATAAAATTCTCTTCTGCATTTTCCTCAATGTTTCTCGGAATAAATCACGTATTTGCAAGTTTCAGATGGTATTCGAAAAACATCGGGATTATCAACATACTGTATCATTATGGAAGTAATAAAGATTCATTCAACTAGGTGTCACCAGAAGGTAGGTTTAACTGAATTGGATATTTGGGTATCTACATTTGAAATATGCAACCCGCCGTACACAAACGGATTGAGCGAAATGGAAACGGGTTTAAGGGGTAGCGGAGCGTGGTTTGAAACGCGGATATATTCAGGTGTTTTACTGATTATAATCAAGGCCAAGAAACCTGGTTTTACTAAATAAAATCATTAAATATCTGCTCAGATAAACGGTATAAAATAGTGGATTTGATATTCTATTAGTTTCGGTAACAGAATGCGTTATTAGAGAGCTGGTAGTCCATAAGAAAATATTAGTTATGTTTTTAATTAATTTATTAATTTTGTGTGAAAAATATGTATAAGGCCGTTAATTAATCATGGAATTCGTAACAGATTTCTTCCTTCTAACATAAGTGTGGCTGAAAAAAGAAGGCAGAAAATTATTGACGGATGGAACAATAAACTGATATGTAGCAGGTCATAGCCTCTGGCTTGAAGTAGCATAACGGAAAAGGGATTTATTTAACACGAGGGCCTGCTTTTTTAAGGGGATAACTTAAAATAACATAAAATTGATTCAAAGCGCTTATATATGACTCGGGTCATGTAAAAACAGCAGTGAGAATTAGAAGTCCTTTAAGGGCGGGATGAAGTATATTTTGCTGATGAGAAACTTACAATTTTACAAGAAAATCTTGCGCAATGGAGCAAATTGTTGGATTCGTTTCATGTATTTGTGTATACGTTTGACATTCAATTTATTGCCGCTTTTCATCAATAAAATCACATCAATGCGTGCAATATCAGTCAATAGATAACTTCAATCATAGGAAGGTAATAAGAACGTTTTCCATTCTGTGTTATAAGGTGACTCAAAAACAAATTATCTTCACATAACCTCAGGAGAGACGTGTTCTGAAATATCGCAAACACACGTACAATACCAAAATATAGAAAATGAACAGCTTATTATTCAAAAGGGAAATTGTAATTTTTGGTGATTTGTCGTTTATTCTATAAGAATTTTCTCACGTCCTTTTTTGTTCTCGTTTTGTTGGACAAGGCAATTATGACGTCTCTTAAATAAATAAAACTTTGTTAATCAAACTGATTTTTTTAACAGGCAAAGAACACTGTCTGTGTACAAGTACAGGCTGCAGTTTCGATATAAGTAATTCGAGTTAAGTTATATTTGGAGGGAGTAAGAGATATAAGTTCAAATTATATTCAATTATTAGGTAAGTTAAATTTTAAATTTAAATACTTCAAGGTAAATTTTTATTTTTTTCGTGATATTTGTTTCGGTCATGTTTTTATATGATATGTTAATTGTGTGTATGAAGGAACTGTGTCACACTAGACCTACTTAATAAGAGTCATGTAACAGTTTAGTGGTCTTTAGGTAATACGCAACATGATGCAGTATAAATGCACAAATTTCGGTGTTGCTGTTCATCGGTACGCTGTGTGCAGTGTAATTATAAACAGTACAAAAGAAGTTAAGTGATACTTAATTATACTGTTATTCATGTCTTTTTGACCACATACGTAACAAGGAAAGGACATGCATTTGCCCATCGTAATTAAAATTATAACTGGAGAGTATTATTTTGGGAAATTCGATGCATATTCCAATATGAGTGCTCCTAAATTTGGCAGAAAATTTGCTGCGTCCCTTCTTACGATATATCCTTATTATAACCGGATAACTTTCACAATGTACCGGTCATTTTCAATCACAACCTTCAAAAACAGTCTCAGAAACACTATGAGCCTCCTATACCCTGTACGCGGTTAGCGGTTTCATCGAAGAAGACGAATTCCACCTGTCGGCAGAAACCCACTGATATAAGAGCACAGAATTCCCACACTGTCCTTACGTGTTGTATTGGACTAGACTGGTCAATGTTACTTGCGGCTGAATATTGAGACTAGGTAGAAATAATACTGATATTACAAACCTGAGGCTAATCAATTTTAGACGGAAAGCGACAGAATAATTTTGACTTAAGGTCTGATTTTGTCAGCAGAACCACTACAGCTAGAGCCAAGTTTGTTTTGATGTTGAAACGGCTATTTGAAAGTTATAGAGACAAATCACCAGGTACTTATCAAATCCAACCAGAAGAGATTAATGCATGCTGGAGGGAAGAGGAATTAGAGATGCAGAGTAGAATAATTGGCACAAGGATTGATGAGGTGAAAGGGAATTGGAGAAAACTACATATTGTGTTGGTTAAAGTTCTGTCTCCAAAACACAATATTTTTCGAGTGATAAAATGAAGAAAAAAGAAATTGGAGTGGCATGTGGCTCTATGGGGGTGAGGAGGGGCTTATAAAGGGTTTTGGTGCGAAAACTGAGTGAAAGAAACCTATATGGAGGCCCAGACTGAGATGGGAGAATAATATTAAGCTAAATCTTGAGGAAGTGGGATATGGGATTATGGATTCGATTGATCTGGATTAGGATAGAGACAGGTGGCCAGCACTTGTTACTGCAGAAATAAATATTCAGTTTCCGTAAAATGCGAAGAAATTCTTTACTAGCTGGAAACCGATTATTACATTCTCAAGAAGGACTCAAGTTATCAAAAGCCTGCCTTCGAGGTTAACTTAGTACACAGCGGTAATTACTGGATATCATCAGTAGTGATTTCGAAGTAAAATTTATGAAAATTAGTCTTTCACACTGAGGGAGGAACTTAGTTTGAGGTTGTTTGTAAATAGAGAGATGAGAAGAATATTTAGGTCTAAGGAGAACGGGGTAACAGGTGAGAGGTGGAAACTACATAGTGAACAGCTTAATGATATATATATTCTTCATTTACTGTTCGGATGATGAAATAAAAAGAGAACATTGGACGTGTCATGTAGCACGTATAGGACATGGTATAATTGTTTGCAGGGTTTTGTTTGGGGATCGTAAGGGAGAGAGGCCACTTGGAAGATCCACGATTACAAGAGTGGGTAATATTAAAAGGGATTTTTCGGAAGTGGAATTGGGTCTAGTAGTGGGATGAGGTTGTTCAGGGTAGGAGCAGGAAGCGGGAAATTTTGAATGCGGTAATGAACAGTAAGGGTTGCCTAATTTGCGGGTGATTTCTGGACAACCTGAGAAACGGATAGCTTCTCAAGAAGGACTGATGCATACAGTTAGTAAGTAAGGAAATTTGACGACGTGAGGCAGCATCAGCCGGATTAACATGATCTTTAACTGAATCATTCCAGTTAACTTCACTTGTAGGTGTCAGAGTCCCTTTGTATCAATCTGTTCCCTTGTAATATTCAGTAAATTATTTGTTTTTCTCTATACCGTGAAAAAAAATAGTCCGTCTTCGAAATTTCTTTCGCTTTGTTAATTATTCTGTGCGTCTTTATGGTTTTTGGAATTTAATTCTTTGGGCTTCAGATTCTAATGCATACTGAATTGAGATTAATTTTCTAAGACGTCAGTAGGCTTAGAAAAATGAGAATAAAATTTGTACAATCAGATTATTTACAAAATTAAGTAAAACAATTAGTCAATTTCATAATTCAATAAAATTGGTCATTTTTATCTAATCATATTTCATCCCAAAAGAGGCATGAAAGCAGTAAAGTTACACCTCTACCATTCCTTTAACTTTACCACTAGAGGAACTGGGTTGATTAAAACCACGCACTGAAAGCTTAAATCCGAGAAAGATAACGCGTTCCCTCTTTACATGAAGTTGGTTGGGCGGCGGTGCGGGTCGGTCTGGTATGGAAATTCTCATCTCTGTGGAATTTCGATACCAGCACCGTCCAGTATAAATGTATACAGAAATACATTGTACTTTAAGGCTGTATGTGTCTCAGAAACATAGAAGTGTTTAGAAGAACTCTGGAGAAGTTTCGTAAATTTAGGAGCTGTTAAAAATTTCACTGCAGATTTCATGCTGGAGAAATAAACATAGGAATTAAGAATATTAGTTAAAGTATTCTAAATGTGAATTTGATGTAAGTGTCTCTAATTACTGCCATATGTCACAATAATCTATTCACAGTATGTACCTGAAAACACAAATCGTATTACTCATGAGTTATCAATGTAGAATCATGCAGAAAACAGTAAGCAGTTAAAAAATGACGCAAATATTAGAGAATAATATTAATTTCAAATTATAACATATGTAAAAATGATGTCACTTTAAATAACATATATGTACGTCTGGTCAATATATTAGGCTGCAGCATGAAGATCCCTTGAGCTCTGTATATTATTGAGCCTGGGATAATTGGAAGATCAATTATTGCGCCCTTATTTAAACTTAGTATTTTTTTTAAATTTCCATCCTCTCAGGCCTTTTGACACGTTGTCACTTTGTCACCTTCTTTGTTTCTAACGTCTACAAAGGTCTTGTATACCGGAGATGATCGCTTGCCTACGTAGTTAGGGAAGTAAGCTAAAACCCTTAAAGCTAGTTCTAATTTACCTATATTCAGTGTATTAGTGTATACATTTTTCAAAAAAACCTCCTTTATTAAATCAATCGATAAAGCCTGTCAAATATTATTTTATATATAGAAATTTCTACTTAATGTGCAGTAACTCACATATATCCTGCGGCAGAAAATTTGTTCTTAAAATTCCTATACTAAGTTAAATATACAAAAAAATGCAGAATAATTCAAGAAAAAATTTATTGCGTTTCGCCTTGAAACGGACGAGTTAACTGAGGACGGTTGGAGTTTGCACAATGAGACGCTTCATGATTTCTTTGTACACAGTAATCTTCGGGTGTTCAAATAAAGTTCAAAGTGTTGGGTAAAGAATGTAGCACGTAAGAAGTAAAAGTGAGTTGCGTATAGATTTTTGTGGTGTATCTTAAGAAAAAGTGTCAATTTGAAAGATCTGACTACCGACATTAAAATTACGTTGAAATACGAACAAACTAACACACACACAAACTAATATATATGTTTCGTGTCTAATTGTTATTGACTAGAAAGGGCAGTCAGGAACAGTTGGTAAATCAGAATTAAATAACTTTGTGCCTATTTAAAGAAAAGAAACACTAGCAGAATATTTTGTTGATCTACAGGACTGATAACCCAATTCAAATCAACAAAGGATTCCTTGTTTGATTTTCTGTGTAAACAAAAATGAAACATCAATTAACTACAGACATGAAATCAGATTTTATCAAAGAAACAAATTTGGAAGTTTGCTAGTTTACAAAAACAAAATAAATCCAGAACGCCCCTAATTTCTTCTTCTCTCATTGTTCCTTAATTCTTATCATTTGCGCCGCAACCTCCCCCCCCTCCCGCATTAAGTGAAGAGCGAATTTGTGTACGTGCGATGCTGAAGATTTCTTCGATATTTTGAACAAACATGACCAGGAGCACGAGTTCGAAAAAATTTTTCTGAAATTCAGGAAATACACCCTTGGAGAAACTGAAGAACATAAACCTGAAAATAAGGAGTAGATTATGACGGTTTTGAATATGACTGGGTGAGATTGACTGATTTGAAACTGGTAACATGGTGTTCGGAGAATATTTATTGAATACAAAAGCGAGGATCTAAAACTGGACAAAGCGTCATGAGAGATAATTTTCTTGTGACTCTGAAGTTTCCGTGGAAAGATCACTAACTAAAAATGCCTCCTTTCCTTTCAGAATCGTCTCAAGAGCAAGAAATCAAGCATCTCACAATACATAGTTCAGTTGCTGCTGTACGCTGCTCGTTACAGACAGTGTCTGAAGGCAGCCTAATGCCAGCTTCAGACACTCGAAGTCCCTCAGTCAAGTTCATATCTCTCAATGCACTCTTTAGAGACTCTGACTCAGTTTTCTCAGTTATTAAGGAAGATTTTCTTCCGAAATTCCACACAAGATTACAGGATGCACCACTGGTCATAGGATTTCAGCAACTGGAAGAAATCTTCAACCTTCATTTATTCTAAAATTCATTAATCATATACCGTGCTGGGTTTGGGGGCAACGACATTAAGTTCAGAATAAGAGAGGAAAATTTTGGGGGATAATTATTTATCATTTTAGGTTAAAGTAGCAGAAATTCCAAATGGTTTTTTCCGTACAATCTGAAATCGAGTGTGGAACAGTATTAGTTTTCAATTTCGTTCAAAAGTAATAGACTTAAAGGAAAAGAAGGAAAGTCCTAACTCAGTATTATTGCAAACAATTTATCATTGCACTTTAACACATTTGCATGGATATTTAGGTGTTGTAAGTTTCTTAATTTTGGAATGTGACGGAGACACTGTGTGGAGGTAAAAATAAAATGAACCAAACATTTCTAAAATTAGGGAAAACACCTGGACCCTCAAATGCAAGCTCACCGCCACATAACAGATTCTGGGAGAGGTAGAAATATTCATTCCATGAATAGAGGAATTTGCGGTAGTGAGCAAAGGAAAGTGTGCTGTGTTTTTTACAGATTGAAATAATGCTGTGCATCCTGTTGGTGATAGTGTTCTTCAGCGCAATTACGTATGGAGCATTATTGCCATCCACTTCTCTTAATTTACAGGAAATCCATTTGGTGCGCTGTCTGAGAGATATCAGTTACAGATATTTCTCACCAGCGCGAACTCTGGTGATATCATCGCCAACCACCTATACAGATGTGCAACAGGAACTGATTGCAGAGATTCACCGAACTGCCATCTGGTCTGTCGTTGTTACTGTTGATGGTAAAATTACCATAGCCGGAAGATCAGATTTTATAGATAGAGTTGGCAGTTACATTATATTAACACCAGATGGGAATATCAAGAGTTTGGAGGCAGAAATTAATGCGTCCGCATTAGAAGGAACTAAACTCACAAGACTGTGGAAATCTGAAGCTCGGTTTGTTGTGGCTGGAGCAAATGAATTCAAAATGTCAAAACAAACGGACATATTAGATTATTTATCAAAATTTGGAATATATAACTGCATTATCGTAAGTCCAGAACATTATATATTAGAAGAAGTATATAGCAGGCAGATAAATATTAATGACGTTGACACAGGAATGAAATTGGGGGTATACACTTGGTTTCCATATCAGAGTTCAGACCGTTGTACTGATGTGAATGATATCACCCTACTGGACAGTTGGGTTATATCTGCACAAGGGCACTTCACCAAGAACACTGACTTGTTTCCACGAAAGATCACTAACAGTCTCAACGGATGTCCTATGAAAGCTGTAGTAAGGAACAGTGATTGGATTTATACTACGTATTATGATAACGACACTAATTCAAATGCGAGTGTTGTCACGCTTGTATCTGGCTTCGAGACGGATTTACTGATGATGGTTTTGAAAGAGATGAATATGACATTTGTTCATATTCCTACGCCAGAAGGTTTCGAAATTGAAGAAAGTTTGACAGATAATTTGATTAGGGCTATGTTTGCAAGGGAGGCTTTTATTGCCTTAGGTTTATTGGGGACACACATTTTGGTAAACCCGTTTTTGGACTCTACCAATTCCTACTACATCATTAGTTTTCGTTGGTATGTTCCGTGTTCTGTCAAATATCCAAGATGGAGCAGCATCTTTAGAATACTCTCTGTGGAACTGTGGTTAGTTCTGATCATATCGATTGTGAATGCGGGCATTTCGATTACGTATGTTGGTCGATACAGCTGCACGTCGGAGTGGCAAGGGTACAAGACACTGACGAGTTCATTTACTAACGTCTGGGCTGTCATTCTAGGGGTGTCAGTGTCAACGATGCCACGCACACCGTCACTACGTTCGCTGTTCCTCGGCTGGGTGTGTTTCTCTCTGGCCTTCAGCACAGTTTTCCAAGCATTTCTGACAATATTTCTTATTGACTCCGGATACAAAACACCAATTCAAAACATGGATGAGCTGTTCGGCTCAGGTATTAAACTTTACTACCCCCCAGATTTCGATTTCATTTTCGAGAATGGTGACGATACGGAAATATCAATAATACAAACTAATCTTGCGAATTGCCCATCGTATGAGGTTTGTTTGGACTGGGCAATGTACCATAAGAATATCTCAATTTTGTTCGCTGATCTTGATGCCGAATATTATTCTGCTGATAATCTTATTTTGGGCGAAAGCTCTGAACCCTTGTTGTGCAGGTTAGAAGACGGGATAGTTTATAACAACTTCCTAAGAATGGTAATGTTAAATGGAGACCCACTGCTGGGGCGAGTTTCTGAAATTATTGATCGACTGTTTGAAGCAGGAATTTACAACTTCTGGATATCACTGGACATGCACATGATTAAATTTGCTTCCCGTAAGATAGCTATCGTTAACCCGCTTGATGAATATTACAGCTTCAACCTGTATCACATGCAACCTGCCTTCTATCTCCTTTTAAAGGGCTGGTGTCTAAGTTCCCTCTGCTTTTTGTTCGAGTTTTTGTTCAAGCCTATTAAACAAAAGGAAGTGAAACTGATAATGGGTGGAACTAAACTTAATTTTGAGTTACATCAGTACTTACACAGGACTACGTTACCCACAACTCGCTATCGAGTTCACTTGCCTGGTTCTATCGAGTGAACTAGTAATACCTATAAAGCGTAGGAACAGGACCCTGGTCAACCCATTTCCAAATCAATCTATATCTCAGAGATGAACTGAAGAATTTTATTGTTTTACAAGTTAGTTTCTAGCTGTACTATTTACAATGTTCGGGTTCACTTTTTGTTTAGTAATCTAACTTGGAATTAGCGAGTAAATTTGTCTAGGTTCGATTTTGTCACAATCGAATTTATTCATTTTTTAAATTAGACAATTCGAGTATAAAAGCAAGTAGCAAAATCGCTTGTCAGTAGCGTTTAAAACAATCCAGTGTGATTCACAGCTACACGAATTGAAGCGTTTTCCTAATTGAATTATCACTTCTTTAAGCTTGTTCGTTCGCACGTTTCTTCTCCGGAAGCATCCACAGAATTTCCTTATTTCTAATTTGATCGTTACTGATGTTCATGTACCAGAGTGCTCTTTGGGTTCTTTGTGTTGCTGATGTTCTCACAACAAAGAGATTTAGGCACTCAGTGAAAACCATATACGTGTAATTACGTTGCACGTTCTGATATTCTTGGAAATGGACAGCACAGTTTTTCTACTTAAATGTGAATGGTTTGATTTGTAGGAAACAAGTCGTGTTTCATTTCAGGTATATTTCTTAGACAGCATGGAAGTGTCGTGTGAAGTTGTTGTCACTGTAGCTTTTGTGAAGGTCGTAATTACAATGTTACGAATATGCCGGTGAACATTGTATTTATTGTGAGAGCTTTTCGATCCTTATATTTTGGTGGCATTGATATGAGTGAATGAAATTAATATCATTCTGAAAACAATTACACTTTTCAGGATTTTATATTCAATCTGTCTGATAAAGCAACACATTTCCACAACAATTATGACTTTTCATCCCCTTGAAACTTTAAAATAACATGAGAGAGTAGGAATTAAAATGCAATTTTATTTTAAGCAGTTAATATATTATATATTTATTACAAAACATATATTGTATAATGCTTTAATGTAAAATTAATTCGTTTTATCCTCTTGATGTTACTAAAAAATAAAATATATCCTTACTAAAAACACACTTGTAGTGGGTCTGATACTCATTTCACATATGTATAGAATGTTTGAAATATTTCATGACAAGTTCCACACCAAATGAAATGTTGTGATTTCCTTAAATGTGACCCTGTTTTAAACTAAATAAAAATTTATTTGACAACAGAAAGTAGGGTTTGTATTTTTGAAATTCATATCCGGCGTTCTATTTCCGAAATTAAAAACCAAGACTTTCCTATAACTCTGAAATTAAAAGCAGCATTATCATCCGGAACGCTGATCTGCCCCACCTACAAACGCGAGTTACGTCACATCCTACGAGACTGTAATTAAGTAACATTCTCTTCAGTAAGTACCTGAAATCTCACAAACTATTATGTATGTTGGCCGAACTTGTCCAGAGCGCACAATAACTCTACACAACTTGTTGAACAGAAAGCAACGGCCACGTAGCAACACATAAGGGAAGCCACACACAAAAATTAGTATTCTGTAATACTTCATTCAGGAATATGAAGATCTGTCAAACACACACACACACACACACATATCTACAGGGTGTCCCAGGAGGAATGTGCCAGATTTCGGGAGGGTGTTTCTTATGTTAAAGTATACCGCTATAACCCAAAATACCTATATCCAAAGTTGAACGGCCAGAGAAGTTTGAAACTTTGACAGCTGTTACACACTTATTGATTACCAAATATATATTAGAACTGGCAGGAATATGTGGTTTTTGTAATGTTAATATCTGTACTTAACATCATACTAACTTGTGAGTGACATAAAGCCATTAAATTAAACTACAGAAACACTCGCACTCATGTCATAGATGTCCTTAGGGTTACAAGCACTATAAATGAGAAAGCCCAGCGTTGATGTAACATGGCTGACTGCGCAAAGCGTCACGCAGGCACAGTGAACACTGCATTCCCCTCTCAAGGCAGCTAGGATTGTCACGTGATGTATCAGCTGTGCAGGTTGCAGTATTTGGAACCGCAAGGAGCCCCCACTTTTCTCTGGATATTATCTCCGTAACCGTTCAACTTTGGATATAGGTGTTTTGGGTTATATCGGTATACTATAACATAAGGAACACCCTCCCGAAGTCTGGCACATTCCTCCTGGTACACCTGGTTTATATATACATATATAAGCATACACCTCATAATGAAGCCTGCTCTTTGGTTTTTAAATTTTCTAATATCCAGAGATGATTCGATTAAGATATATTTAATCCTTGGAAATCAATTTGGGAACTTCATGTTACGAAAATTTATGGTACATAAAAATAACACAGCATTAATAGTTGAAGAAAAGAAAAAATTATTTAATGAATTTATAGAATAAACTATTTTTGTTAAATAAGCTATGAAATAAAAATAAAAATAGATAAAAATGAAGTAAATTTATCAGTTTTATTCCGTCACCCTGCAGAGAACCTTAAGTATACGTCGCTTCATTGTTCAGTGTCTGCGTTACATATTAGACACAATTAGGCACACACACAACCGGAGACACACAATTTGAAACACACAATTTGACACACAGATTTAGAAGCACTTTTAGCACACGCTGTTATGACATAGCGATAGGCACATGAAAGAAGTCGTAACCTGCACATAAAATAGTATAAGGAAGACACACAATATAAATTCTACGACATATTGACGCGCGTTAGAGGAAAAATATTTTTCCATTGAAAAATGTATGCATATTACTTAGTCTGAATATGGGATATTTTGTAGGCTGAAACAATAAATACATAATTAATTGCGAATTATTATGTTGCTTCTTCATGTTTCAACACTATTGTGCAATCGTCAGGAAGCTCGTAGTAAGTACCATGCTAAGTTATATGTAAATGCAGTCTTTGTTATTATCAGATTTCATGGAAATCCGCCCTGTGAGAGACAGTTTGTTCATGGGGTAGAAGGAAGGACGGAAGAAAGGACGGAAAGAAGGACAAAGAAAAAGGTTGAAGTAGAAAAGTAATTTATCGCAATTTTGAGAACGCGGTACTAAGAGATGAATATCCACGTTGTCACGGGGCTGGGGCTTGCTTTCAGTACATTTTTCGTCAAATATCAAATTTCAAACAAAGAAGTTAAATGATGCATGATAACTCGAATCTTCCAAATTTGTCAATAAAATATTTGTAACATAGATGCGACTTTGTTAAGTTTACATACTGAACTAAATACCTAATTGAATGTCATTAGATGAGGAAAGAGATTTAGAATAAAATTTGTACCCTAGATAATTAAGGCAGAATTGTAGTTGGGGAGATTTTGGTGTGGGGTCAGATCAGATACTTAACCATTCCACCTCAGTTACTTCAGGAACAGAACAAACACTTGCCTCAACACAAGTGTCAATCAGTCTTAAATTTGGTCTTTTAAAATATAATTCCCATACATTAATCTTGCAAGTAGATAGACAAATGTAAACAAATCTCATGTAACGGTGTTTCATTTTAAAAGCTGAGTCATGTGATTTGTGTTGGTCTTTTCTATTAAAATTATTTCTATTTTTTTATCTTTATAAAGGGTGGTATTTCATAATTTCTATAGATTACGCAACAATGTGTGATGGAACTGTGTATTGTTTCGAATATTGTAAAGGAAGAAATCAGGCCACAATTAAAACATTAAAGTAATTTCTTGGAGAGAATGGAAAAATACATAATTTTTTGTACATGAAATTTTTTAACAACGAAATTCTATAGCTGAAAATCAGAGGTGAAAATGATCACACTCCTACATTCTCGGGTAGTTGTTCGTGTGGTGCAGCTTTTCATTAAAATCTCCAGGCGCAAACTAACGCCAAATTTTTGGGAATGGTTTATATGTTTTTTTATATTATAATCCGTATCCAAATGTTAAATTAGCTTTCCGAAATTGCAGTTTCCTTCAGTTTATACAGATGTTTCGGTACAAAAACTGGGAAACCTGGAATTCAGAGAAAATAATAAAAAAAAGCCTCATTTCCTAAAATTTTGTAATATTTGCAGTAACACTCTATGTCGTTCTCTGGCGTGAAACAGCAACAGAAAGCAATAGAGATCTAACAGATATTCTGAATATCTTATGTTACAATATCTTTGGCTTTAACTACAGAATTAAATATTTACTCAATTTTATTTTTTATATTGTAACGACGTTCAAAATATCAAATTTAAACTGTTGTATCAGGAATAAAATTAATTCAATTTGTTCCTTTCTCAAAACAACGCCCAAAACAGAACCTAACGCACCCACAAATACACACATTAGTTGATTCGACGTTAAGACGTCTGGGATTTAATGGAACAACAAAGAGACCTTGCTTACAGTATTACTAAAGACGAAATCTGTTTCGAAATTTGGCATCAGAAATAGGTGTTATACCGTATGTGTGCAATGTTTTTCCATTATATTGCACAATAATATTACATAGTATTTTATACACAGTGATGTTTGGAAACTTTTGTTATAATGGATCCCTGAACGTGTTCCTTACCCTGCCTATGTTGAAGTCAGAATCTCATGAGACATGACCGTTTCAATGTCTTAGGGCACTTGATATGACAACAAATTATAGAAATATCTGAGCTGGGACGAGGTTCTGGAAACTAAAATATTCTCATCAAGGCAATTCTTATGACTTAAACAGCTATATGTTTCGGCTACAAAATGATCTTCGTCAAGCCATTATATTTAAATATTTAATTTTATAATATTAGTGGCCAGATGACAACCAACCAATTTCTCACTTATTTTACCAAACACTGCACATATATAAAATTTATAAAATTCACACATTAAAACATTAAAAACACTCCGACATGTTTCGGTCCTAAGACCATCATCAGGGAGCTATATATTCCTTGCTAAAGGCACACTAGAAATAGTAACATATTAATTTCGCTGTACCAGTTGGGTGTTGTGGCAGCATGCCTGTAATACAAATTATACCAAGTAAGTATCGTCAAAATAATTATTAGAATAATTTTGTACGCAAATATGTAGGCTTGTTGGACTGATGTGAGATTTATGCTTACCGTGTTGTGTAATGTGAAGTTGCGAAGAGTCCGCTGCTACGGATGAGCATTCTGTGCTTCGTTTTTTTTGCGTGCATGTGAGAATAAGGATACCAACTACCTCATAATATTCGCATCCCGTCACGTCACCTATCTTGATAGTTGCATCAGTCAGGGATGCCTAGATAGATTCATTGCCTAATATGGTGCAATCATGAAACACAAAATGTATGAAATTCAAAGCATTATTAAATGAACAATTATAACACAAAAGTGGTTCCTGCATGTATATGGGGTTGGAGATTTCTCTCCTATCATTCTTAGCTTAACTTCGAATTTGAAACCACAAAGATCCAGGCAGTAGGTTAAAACGAAACGTCGGTACCTATCTATCAAATTGAACAATATTTGTTATATCGATATAAATTATAATGTGTGAACACTGAAGGTTGGAGGAACAAGGAATCCAAGATAATAATAATTGTAAATGACAAATGATAAAAGCAAAAGAATATAATTTTTGCGCCCTGGATCTCTAAGGCAGAATTGTAGTTGGGTAGCCTTTGGTGTGGGAGTGGATCAGTCAATGTGCAGTTCGATATTAACATTGCCACCACTGTTACTGTAGGAAGAGTATAAACACATGCCTGTTCACAGTGTCACTTCATCGTAAAAATCGGTCTTTAAAATTTAACTCCGATATATTAATGATGCGGGTAGAGGTCTTTAACTTTTGCTGCAGAGTGATGTGTTTTGACTTAGGAGGTTATTTATAAAATTGTTTTTGTATCATCGTTTATGCTTGTACAATGAATGGGAGTTCATAATTCCTGTAAATTACACTAAGTTCTGCGATGATAATGTGTTTGTTTAGAACATTGTAAAGGAAGAAATCAGGCCACAATTGAATTATTATAGTGATTTTTTGGACAGTGTGGGAGAAAATAACTCCTTTGTTGAAAGTGAAATTTTATAACTACGAATCAGTAGTGACAATGATCACAAAGGTACAGTCTAGTGTACTTGTTCATTTTGTGCAGCTTCTGATCATAACATCTCAGGCCCAAGTAAGGCCACTGTTGGCGGGAAGGTTTATGTGTTTACTGTCATCTGAAGCCAAGTGCTATTTTAGCTACTCGACAGTTCTTTTTCTTTCAGTTTATAACGATTTATCGTTACAAAAATGGAGAGCGTGAAATTCGAAGAGATAAGTAATAACAAATTACCCTTTGAATAATATTCCAGATAACCTTCAAGTTTTAACACCAGGAAATTTCCTCATTGGCACTTCTATGTTAGCTTTACCACACCATAATGCAGTAGATGTACCTTCAACTCACCTGAGCAGATGGTTCCATGTTCAACAAATGATTCAACATTTATGGAAATGTTGGTCACATTATTATCTTCACCAGTCGCAACAGAGAACCAAGTGGAAGTCAAACCAAATGTGACAATTGGTGACTTAGTGCTTGTAAAAGAAGATAATTTACCTCCTTTGGTGTGTAAAAATGCAGTGATTATTGATATTCACACTGGACGAGATGGATTAGTAAGAGTTGTAACAATAAGAACGGCAACACGAACATTTAAACGGCCTATTGCAAAGATTTGTGTGTTACCAAAAGTAGATTGAACTGATTATGTGTGATTTTGTTAAAGATATACTAAGATTGATATGAACGTTTAAGAGGACACTGCTATTTAAGGACTTTAATGGTAACTTTAAGACTGTAATTAA
>Ga0123352_10001587_pt1 | contig 30470 bp, 17 predicted proteins | sample TergutLab28metaG_FD_89700 | JGI IMG/M metagenome (GOLD analysis project Ga0123352, IMG submission 89700) | Labiotermes labralis P1 segment gut microbial communities from Petit-Saut dam, French Guiana - Lab288 P1 | ecosystem: Host-associated > Arthropoda: Insects > Digestive system > Gut ...
GGGGCCCTCCCCCACCCCCCCCCCTTGTCTCCAGCCATCGGGGGGGAAAAACCTAGCCCGTAATGGGATCCCTTTCCCTTTTTTTTTTTTTCTTATCTAGGTACACTATAATCACACACAGAACAACACACGTTTATACTAACAAAATATTCCTCAACAATTACATGTTTTATTCCAAGCAAGAAATGAATCAGTAGCCTCTACCCTATCCACACCTAGTAGTAGAAGTATGTGCTAGCAGCAGTACTGTTATTTCATTCATCATTCTGTAAACTGTTTGATCATGCCACATACTTTTTCATCTGATTTAGATTAAAAAGTCATGTGGTACCATGTTGCCATTTTCTTGTGAGTCTTCCAAATCCTGTGTGAATCTCGCAAGCCATGAGTCTGGCATAGCAGTATTCACTTTTATTCAGGGGACTCCAGGTTTGAATCTCAGCTGGGTTGCTCACTGTCATGATGGAGGCTTTTCATAGTTTTTCTAGGTCTGTCCACATAATAAGCATATTTAAATAGGACATGACTGACTCCTTCAAAGTCTTTGTCAGCTCACCTTTCGTATGATGTCCTCAGCTCATTTGACATTATTCAGTCAACACAGTTCAAGTAATATCTTAAATAACATGCACACCATTCAGCAAAGAATTTATCGTAATTCTCTGCTTTTAGTATTTGAACGTCCAAGTTCTGTACTGCCAAGGCACTGTGTTAGCTAGTTAATTCTTGTTTCAGAATGTTAACATTTAAAGTAATTGGCAGTTTTAATATAAAATAAATGTCTACAATACCATCAAAACCAAAATGTCACGAGTTATTTATCGTTGTGACATGTTTTGAATGTGATGGGTCATCATCAGGCTAAAAATTGTTTAAAAACTTATAAAAGACAGTATACAATTTAGTTGTAGTTATTGAGATCACAGTTATTACATTGTATTAAGATATGTTTGCTGTGTATAATATATTAGTTAAAATATCAGTTAAATTAGCCATAAAACACGTGGAATTTCCATAGCATCCAAATGTAGTAGGCTGGGTGTAGCATGTGCTTCCTGAACATGTTTTGTGTCTTGTGTTTGGTGACTATCCAAAATTTCTATCCCTTTCATTGTTGTTATAATTAGAGTGGAGTTTTATGTAATTAAAGTGAAATTGTAATATAGATGGATCCTTCAGTTGCACCCTCAGGTGAACTCAAAACATATAATCTTGTTCTGTCCAGAGCTTTTGTTTTGATATAATTGTTATTGAGTATTCTGTTGTATAGCTTGGTGAATCTCATGAAAAGACCCGTGAATCATCTGAGTGCTTGCGGCATTTAACATCGCAAGCTGTAGTCCTTCAGAAGAAGATGAATGAGATATATACTGGAAAATCAAATTCTGCTCTGCCACCTATCCAGATTCAACCTCCATCCATGGGGAGTGTTCTTGATATGCTGAATGTGATAAATGGCATTCTCTTTGTTCAGATAAGGTACAGTTGCATGTGGCATAACAGTTTATTTTCTCTACTTACAAAAACACATTTGGACCTCTACTGATCAGAAAAATCAAGTCATATTGGTCACATCTTGGGACAGCTTTTTAGACTGAAATGTGTGAGGTACACAAATTTTGACAACTCTTGTGTAAATACATAGTTGGCTTACATGACATATATTTTCCAGTTGTGTGTATATACTTTCATATCCTTGTCAAATGTCTTGGTTTCAATTTCTATTCCTATTATATATGGCTGGCATAGCATGGCATTACCCTTACTGAAAAAAAAGGCATTTTAAAACTTGGTATCTTCTCAGTCCTTTAAATTACATGTCTGTGAACACTGAAGTGCCTGAAAACTGTAATCATGTGTAATTTAGTGTTTAAATTTAAAGAATTCTCCTGCATTAAATATAATTCAATTCTTAATTGTGACAAGAGTGCAATACTTTAGTATCTATCTGCTGAGAAGAACATTCAAGCTATGGCGTTACATATGCAGGTTGTCCATGGACAATCTTCGACACTCTTGTTAATTTCTTAATACTCTCTGGAAATATTCTGAGAATATTTAATTACATGTTGACAACTTACAAAGTTAAAAGTTGAAGCCTCTCATAAGATGGGTGAAGTGAAGTGATCCCGTTACAGGCCTGGTGGGCCCAGAGGGTGGGTAGAGGTATAGCTCTACTCTTCCACGACTGCGGCACTAGAGGAGGGTGAGTGGTCAGCAGCACGCCCCGGCTGCACTTTACCCCCGGGAAAGACCCGGTACCCATTTTACAGGAGGCTGGGTGGGCCCCAGGGCCGGTCTGGACGGGTGGAAAATCTCGTCCCCACAGGGATTTGATCCCGGACCGTCCAGCCTGTAGTCAGTCGCTATACCGACTGAGCTACCCGGCCCACTATAAGATGGGTACATGTTTTAAATAACAGCCATCAAATACTGCAGTGTGCTTCATGAAACTTCCCTACTTGTGATAACACTTTATATTGTGCCAGCATTGTTATGTGTATGTTTTTTCAGCCAACAAGACATCGAGAACTTCAAGGCTGAAATTGAAAAAAGGCAGTTGAAGGATGTGTCTCCAGCCTTGTCAGAAGAAAAGACTGATAGCGAGTTAATTGCCATTAGTGAAACGAAGAAACTCACTGAGCAGTCCAGTTGAATATGTGAAGATTTGGTGTGCTAGTACATGACAATGTTCGCATGGAATTGTAGGGGTCCAATAGGCTGTCGTATCTCGAATACCTTGTTGAGTGAAATTGTTGTGCGCATGGGTGTGTGTATGTGCATGTGTGTGCATGTGTAACACACACAGGCACATACATATTCATATTCATATATATAAATATATAAAAATACATGTAGGAACTAAAATTATTATGCATCTTGCATTTTTAAGAGGTGTATTTTAAGGCTGCCTCATTTTTGCTGTGGGTTTGTTGACCGTGAATCAAAATAGAAACTAAGTGTTAGTTTGATATAAAAACATGGTGTCTCGGTTTATAGTGTTCTATATTTTTTTTAACTTTATGGATTTTGTTTCCTGAAGGCCTGATTAAACTAGGTATGTGTGCACAACTTTTTACTGCGGATGCTGTGTAAAAAACTCTGCAATAAATCTTGTGACTGATAATAACAGGGGGAAGTCAGGGATATTGAGAATGTCCCAAGAATGTAATTAAGGAAAGAATGCATAAGAAATTATTTTGTAGTTTTCAGAATGATGACAAAAATTATGGTATTGTGTGTTTACTTCAAATATGTGGAAAAATGAGTGTTTTTTAAGTCATGCCATTAAATGCAAATCATAGTCATATGATTTATGATACCTGTATTCCCAGAATTCTGTGAGTTTCTACAGGTATATTGGAAATTGTTAGGAAAATGATAATGTAACTATGACAATGGGCCTGGTAAATTGAAAATACAGTATTTGTTTGTTTCATTATAAAGTTAGTATCTCAAACCCAGCATTGCTATGTGTATATGAAGTCTTGTTAATAACATTTGTTGTATGCATCACAGCACTCACTCACCACACACTTGCTAAAGAAATTAAAATGTTGTTTTCCTTTGCCCTTGTTGTGTTTGTTAACATATATTTTTCATAATTGTTAGTGAAATTCCTTTATTGGCTTTGAAAAGTTGTTAAGTGATTGATTTTCAATAAGTATATTAGTTTTATGTAAGCCAAAGAGGTGTCTCCTTTTCAGCACATTGAAGTGAGGTTCTTCCTTAGTGAACTATGCGAATATTAGTAAGTGCTAGACTGCTGTGTAGCTCAGTAGAGACCTGATTTAATTAATGTTTTCCTTATTAGACTATAGAGTTCCAATTATATGAAATATCTAGTTTTATAGTTCTTTTGAATGTTTCTTAGTGTTTGAAGTTTTGACATCAGCATAGTATTTTTGTAAGTGCAGTAGCAGTGTATTTTTCTGTTGAATAGAATGGACCGAATCCATTTAGTCGACATTCCATCAATAGTCCAAATGTGATCACATGCACATACACATATGAAACTGAATGTAGATATCCTTTGTCCACACAGCAATTACCATAATCATTTGAAATTACATTAAAAATTTGCATTTTGTCCTGCTGTTTCAGTAAGGTTTGTGCCATGTGGCAGTGTTGTAATAAACTCAGATTTAAGGTTCAGAAGTATATGCATTACTATGGAGTTGTATTAACAGTAATACTGGTATGCATAGTGTGGCAGTTCCTAGTTTTGTGTGAGGTGCTGTGGAGATGAGCAGGTTACCATCTTACCATATATGTAGGATGAAGTAATGCAAGTCTTCACGAAGAAATGTTTGTTAGCGAGTTTTATGGGCTCTACAGTCTGTGTAAATTAAATCTGTTGCACACATGTGCAGACACTACATATATTTGGTTTTGTACAGACAGAACAAAATAGATCTAGAATTGCATTTTTAATTATGTTTTGATGTAATGTTCTTTTGACTTTTCTTGCATCAGTACTTCTGTACTGTAGTACAAGCCTACAGCTGTAATGTTAGTTGCTAACAAATTCAGTTATAGACTATTTTTGGATGTCGTGCAACTGTAATCTTAGAATATAGCTAACATTGTGGTTAATAGTGCTGAATCCAAGTGAGACATAGCTGTGTGGAAATGATTTTAAATTCATAGTGATAAGACAGGACACAGTTATTACATTGTTTCCTACTAGTTATGGAAGCCAATTGCTATGTAACAGTTGTATATGGTTAGGGGATGAAAAACAACTAGTGTCTCTTGTTAGGTTCCTGCCTACATACATGTCTTACAATTCTGAAGCATACAGTAGTCGTTTTGTAGTTCTATCAACATGTGTAAAGGCATAGTTGTAGATAGTTTTGAAGTCAGTGAAACAGACATTTGAAATACATGTTGCCAGGTGTCTGGTTTATTGGAACTGCATATATGCTGCCCAAATAATGCAGTACCAAAATATCATACAGTATACTTTGTATTATTAAAATTTTGGCTTAAAATGAGGCCTTATATGCAATCTGCAAGAAATACCCTTAGACGTAAAGACATGCCAGAATGTTTGGAATGACAGATTGGTTTCTGATACTTTCATCTGTAAGAATACAGTAATTTGTGTGTCCGAACAATGCACCCACCTTGGTGATTGGCTCAAATTTTTTTGTAGTATTACAGCCAAGATAGTTGTCATGCATGTACTGGGGGGGTTTATGTTGGAAGAATGTAGTTTTTTGTGTGACTGCATCAAGAAGTGTTTCTTCTTATTCCTTAATGTTTCTGTCTTCACTGTGGCTTTCTGTGAACAAGACTGGTCATGGCAAAACTTTCCATATTGCTCAAGGAAATTTCATTACTGACACAGGGGAATGGGTATGTCATTGTGTTCTGAATGCCTCTTGAAGTTCAGTATTTGTTCTGTGAAAGTTGTGTATTAAAACAAGCCAACAGAGCACTGTTCAAAGGTGAACCTTCCATGAAGCGCTGTTCATGAGTTAGTAACTAAATACAGTACAAGTGAAGAGCGTAAAGGCATTTATTTTGTGAAATACGATGTAAGATGGGTTAGTATTTTGAAATGGGAAAATTGCCAACAATTTTGAGCACATAGGAATTACTAGGCAGATAGCAAAGAGCCGAATTCTGAAGTGTTCTCATTTTGCCACCCTTATGTGTTTGTTATTTTATGTACTTCCATTTTTAAGATCTCTTTTAAACAGTACTTGTGATTTTTTTTCTTTCACCTCCACACTTGTGAATGGATTGGAATATATGTGAACAAATCCTATATATTCTTGCTTAAAACTATCCTGGTGTGATGATTATTTGTCTGTCAACCAGCATGCCATCCATATTTAATTATTTACCCTTGTGAAGTGCACATTGGCATTCTTTGTATAGTTATTAGTTTAGAGCTTAGAAAGAGAACTAGTAATTTTCTGTCCACTGTACACCTCTAAAAGGGAAACACTATAGTCTCTATATCACTGTCACAGTAGATATGGAACATTTGCTGCTATTTTTCCATCATTGTTTCTGCCTTTCCTTGTTCTATGAAACACTACTCCATTTCTTACCCCTGGAGACTTCTGTCTCAAGTGGTAAGAAATGAGTACACATGTTAAACATGTGATGGTTCTGAAGTTGTTTACTTCAGATTTGCCTGTTATTGACAAAGCAGATATCTGGCAACCTGTAATACACTTTACATTTTTTTTAAATAACTTTGTGGGTGGAGCGTGTTCCATCTCATGGTTGTAGTGTGGTATGTGAAGTTAGGATTAATCTGTGGTGATTAACAATGCATATGGCTTTCACTGATTCTTCCTTTTGATATGATTTCTAGAACAAGTTGCCATAAAATTCTTGCTTGAAACGATGGTGCTACTTTCATGCATTACATTCAGTGGACGAGGGAATATGAGTAAACAGTTAACAAAAATAAAGCTTAATGCATGAACGAAGTTGTGGTTGAGTCATAATAAAAGTGAAAATATGTTTAAAAATGTTCTCATTAAGTAGTTGCGTTAATTTTTTCAGATGGTAACTAATAAGTTTTGTTTAACTAGTCACTCATTGTTGCACTTGTTAAGCATTATTATATCATAAAGAAAAGTCTGTCGCTTATCATGTGGTAGAGTTATCTACCTTCAGCCTTTACTAGAACTCTTTATGAAGGCTGTTAACTAGTGTTGTTGTTGTTATTATTATAATTATTATTGTGTATGTGCTGTACGATGTTATGTTTCTCTGAAAATTGGAACTAGATGTGATGGTGCAATGACATCCACAATGCTTACATGGTTGGTCATTTCTGTAGTCTCTTCCAAGTACTGTGCTGACTGAGTAGATAGAGGAACATAGAAAGTTGATGACAGCTATATCATGAGAGCCTAGACAGACGACAGTGATGCCAATATGGTTGCATTTTGTTGGAAGTGCTTTCCACAGTTGAAATACTTAATGAATAAATATATTGAGCTAATTATCCTTCTTCTTCTATTATTAAATGTTCTGTTTGGTAACAGCTTTCAAGCAAAGATTACACTGGTCAACAAAATTTAACTATTTTTTCTGTCCCACGAACTTCAATAGATGAACTTAGCAGTACTTTTTATGCTGAATTCAGATATGTATACTGAATTTTTCTATCAGGCAGGGTTTCAAAGGTACAGAGGAATTTAAATGTGCAAAATAGAACTTTACATGCTCCTGAAACAGGCAGAAACTTCCTCTAAAATGTAGAGGTGTATGACTTTCGCCAGTATTTGGTGTCAGGTACATCCCTTTTCAGTGTCCAGCAATAGTCTGCCAACATACGTGAGGTCCACTTGCCTTGATACTGCTTTTCCATAGTCATTATGTCTTGGTGAAATCTTTCACCGTGTTTGTCACTGACTTCGCCAAGATTTTCTGGGAAAAAATCCAAGTGTGACTCCAGAAAGTGGATTTTCAGACTCATATTGCATCCCATAGCTTTGTACGAAGTCAACAGGTCCCGCACAACATCCTGATAGTTCACGGCTTTGTGATTTCCTAAGAAGTCCTTGCAAATCCTCTTAAATGACAACCATGCATTTCTTTCAGTCTCATTCAGGTCTTCATCAAACTGTTTGTCTTGCATCAGTTCCCTGATCAGGAGTCCTATAAATATACCCTCCTTGATTTTTGTGTCACATTTGGGAACTTATTCCTCACATATTCAGATCCAGGGCTGGTTTTATCCATACCTTTCACAAAGTTTTTCATGAGGCCCAGCTTTATCTGCAAAGGGGACAGATAAATTTTCTCCAGAAGAACAAGAGGAGGATTGATGACATTTTTCTCCCCTGGCGTCAGTGATGTTCGTTTAGGCCTCAGTTTATTTACATAGTGATTCTTCTTGTCCCAGTTGTGCCACTCACACAGGAAACAGCAGTATTTTGTGTGCCCAACTTCCACTTAAATTCGTCATACTTAATCTTTCCGAACAGTAGCTTCATGCTTCCATAACTTTCCTTCATGTTGGCTGCATGAGCCAAAGGAACGGAGGGGAATCTATTTCCGTTGTGGAGTAGAACCACCTTAAAGCTCACTTTTGATGAATCAATTAACAAGCGCCATTAATCTGGGTTACATTCATGGCCAAGAACTTCCATAATGGAACAAACATCATTGCAAAACACGACACCATCTTCCTGGGAGAAGAAATACTTTAATTCTTCATGGCACCCATGGTAAAAACACACCTTAGTGTCCTGGCGCAGAAGATTCCAGCCCTTTAACCTGGAGCTTCAGCTTGATTCTTTGACAGGTTCAAATCGCGGACGTTATCATTCAGGTCACCTTAAGTCAGCAGGTATGGCTCATTGGAAGAACAGGCTCCTGCAAATGTTGGATCACAATCCATATTGTTGTTAGCTTGGCCTACATCTTCCATCACTTGACTCACTGTCACTCAGCAAAAGGTGTGGGAGATAAAGAAATTCTGGAAATGTGTTTAAATTCAGTGCCCAAAAATACATCAGAAATAGACATTTTTCTTCATGGGACAAAATCTTTGTTGACCAGTGTTATTATTCTGACATGAATTTGTAATTTTGTAACAAAAGGGGATGAATTGCAGGATTAGTGCTCCCCTCTACCTAACCTTTACCTCCTCACAATAAAAATGGGATGTTATTCATTTTCCACTTGACAACAGTAGTGGTGTTCAGGTGTCACTTGCACTAGAACAGTGGCACATTGCAATTTTAGTCCTTCCACATGCTGCAGAAGCCACACTCTTCAGTTTAGTACAGACTGTCACAGCTCATTCATGCATATGTTGTGTGTGTGTGTGTAAATCATAGCTTGTGATCCAAAACTGCATGCAAATGAGAATTCTGAGGCCAGTAATCATGGGAATTAGAGGACTTTTTTAAGTTTTCACCACTGTTTTGGTTATGCTCCAAAAGGTGAGAACTGATGTCCAAATAACTGCTTGTTCTCTCCTCAAAAATCCTAACCTCCTTGCACAAACCTTGTGTTATCGATTGTGGTTGCAATATCCCCATATTGTTTTTCAGCTTGTGAGTAACTCATTCAAGTGGAATGGTATCTAGAGAATTGTGTATTTGTCACACATTTTACACCAGTCCTACACACCCCATGAAGTAACATCCCCATATTGAGCAGGTAAATGTCTGTGAATTCCAGCCCCTCTCATACCCTACACCCATAATACACAAACCATAGCTTTCTGTTCTTTGTTGGTGCAAGCAGATACTAGTAGTTATGTCCACCTGTCTCAGAAAGTAATCGCTTCTAGGTAGTGATTTAAAATGGTTTATAAATTTTCTGGCACATATTCCACTTCTGCATAGTTTCCAAATGTTATTGTTTGTGTCCAAATTTGAGTTTTGAAAACCTTTTAAGAGCTTGGGAAATTTTAAAGTAAGGAATCAAGTTTACATTAGTATGTGTGCATTTTTATAAAAGTTGTCAATCTCCACGCCATGCAGGCATACAGGAAGAGTAGAAGTATCGCTCAACTTAACCTTAGCATCAGATGGAGATGAGGGTTAAAATGCATTCCCCAGTTGCTTTATCCCTGGGAAAAACCCTAGTACCCATTGAATAGGAGGCTGGGTGGATACCACAATCAGTCTGAATATTTTTTGAGAAGAGAATGTTAAAACTTCTAGATGTATTCTTTAAATTTGAATAGTTTCTGTCAAGTATGCTACAAAATATATCATTTTCTCTTTGCCTTTTGTGGAAGTCTGTATCAGTGAACACTAAAATCTTGAATTTATTTGTTAAGGGTAAATACCTCAGCCATGATGTATTATTTAGAAAATCCGTGTGTTAACTTTACATATCATTATTCCATTGCATTGCTGAGTGGAGTTCACAGTCGCACTGTAGGAACTAAAATATATAACCTCATACATAAGTTAAACCACTCTGGGTGTAACAGGTATGCCAGTGCAGTATTGGCATCATATTTGGAATTTAAAAAATTGCAGATATTTTGTCAAAATTATATTTGTGAAATTATAGCTTTTACTCCCTCATTCTTCTTATAACGTTACCAAATGCAGTGTAACAAGTATCTCTACTGTTGGTCTGTTTAAAATGAAAGTGTGAAATGGGTCCTATGTCTAGCACACATTACAATAAGAAATGCATGCAGAAGTTTGGTTGGAAATCCTCCATGGAGGAGACTTAGTTTGAGACCTCAAGAAGTATGTAGGATACAATTAAAATAAGGGTTCAGTGGTGATGAATCCTTGGGTTACATAAAAGGAGGATGTTTGGTGTTAATGTACTCTAATTTTTATCACACATTTCCTGGCAAGTATGACAGAATGTTTTATACATACGGGCATAACGCAAATGCAGTTTACCAATTTGAACATGTAAGCACTTCTTACGACCAGGGAAGACCACACTAAATAACTGTTTACTCTGACTGTGGAGGTGATATTGTGTAAGCCATGCATGCAGTTTCTTTCCTTTTGTTCCAGAACATACGTATGAAATAAAACTTTACTAATAATGTAACCATTGCAGTATAGCAAACTGTGTAAATAGGGAACTGCTTGGGGCCTCAACTGTTTGCAAACCCGAGAGCATTCTTCACAGGGCACAATTTCCAAATGCAAATACTCAGTGCTGTGGTGATTATAATACATTAACTAACTCCATGGAGCCAAGTCATTCCTCAGACGCTAATAGGGTTTTAATTGAGGTAAGCTTAAAACCTTTGTCAAAACAAGTATCTATGAATGCCTTTCACTACTATACCTATTAACAGAAAGAATATAGTGAACACTTCACCTCCCCCCCCTCCCCATGGAAAAAAGAAATGGAAAATTTGGTACTTTATACTTCACAGTTGTGCTATTGTCTGCCTACATTATTAGATATATAATGTTTATAACAGCACAAATGTATGAAATATAGTGTAAAGTACCAAATTTTCCATTTTTTCTCAGAGCAGTGAAGAGTTCAATTCATTCTGTTAAACAGTATAGTTGAGAAAAATTCATAGATATTTGTTTTGACAAAGGTATTGCACTTATCTTTATCATAATATTCCTAATTTAGACATCAGAACCCTGCTTGTAAAATGTAACAGCTTTCACTGCTATTGTTCAGTTTTATCTCTGTAACACAGAGCTCAGTATAACCAACAGTTTACAAACATGCAAAAATGTGAATCTTATGTTTATTGGACTGTGCATCATTGTAATAGTTGAAGAATAAAAGACCAACTTGATGTCACTTGCTATTTTATTTCACTTCTTGTGTACTCAACATGTTTCGGATATTAATATATCCATCATCAGGAGCTTGTGACTGATGATGGACATATTAATATCCGAAACATGTTGAGTACACAAAAAGTGAAATAAAATAGCAAGTGACATCAAGTTGGTCTTTTATTCTTCAACTATACAAAAATGTGTTGATACAGACTAATGCTGGGTCTGTAGGGAGTACAACTGAACAAGCACTTAGAACTAAGATTCAGCTGTATATTACAGCGTTGATCACATGACAGCAACAGAGTAGCCCCCCAATGGTTCAGATTCCCAGATGCATCAAAAGTAATCCAGTTTTGGTAAATGGTCTGCCCACCCTGGGGGAAGCTTGAGAGAAACCATACTGTGAGATGTGTGGTATGGGTGAAAAAGGAAGAGGCAGCCAAGTTTGGTGCAGTATTTATGCTTGCAAGATTTATACTTTAGCTTGCGTGATGATTTTCTTGTATGTTACTCATACCATGGAGTTTCTCCTCAGAGGTACAGATTCCCAGGTCATCTGTACCTCCCCTCAGTTCAGACAATTAAGGCACTCCTGTACATACCTATTCTTAAAATTAGAGAGACCATATTTCACTAGTTCAATTAAAGCATTTATTCACATTGGTACCAAATAATGTAACAGGTAACACAATTTTGGCCATATAGTTCATTCAATTTTTAGATTATTTTTGATGTACTGCAACACCTGATGCATGGCATCACGGCCATGGGTACCTTCTAACCACACCATTTCCATAATAATATCAGGACCTACTTTGCTTACAGAAACCAGTGCATTCAAAAGGTAAGAATCTGTATTTCTTTCAGTCATATCCTCTCTCTTCTGCAAAGTGTCTGGTGAAGACCTGGCAAAACAATCTTCATTTTCACTACACCTGTTATCATCATTATCCTCCTCAAATCTGTCACCTGCACGTTCATTACCGTTACGGTTTTGTAACATTTTTGTACATCCAGATTTCAAAGAGTGTGAATATAATTCTGACTGACTGGTTAACTGGGGAATTCCCTGATTAAGAAATCCTGTCTCATGAGTCTTGTTAGCATAGCCCAACAAATCATCTGCCGTGTGTAGAATTTTGTCTTCACCCTTCTTTAGTCGTTTGTTGTTATTTTCATATTCATCGCCTTTTCGTTTCATTGACATTACATCAGTTTGTGACTGTGGCTGTGAAGGTGAATCTGAAAGTACAGACTCACTACCTTTCAAGTCACTTCCTGTATCAGCTGAGGCAGAAACAGACATTTCACATGGATTATTTCCTTCTGAAGTCTGCTGTGTTTCATACTTTTTCTGTTGTCGTCGTTGCTGACGTTGATGGGCCCAAGTGTTCCTGTGTGCTGTAACTTCAAGTACTAATGACCGTTGGTTTCTTTTACACTCCTTGTATTGAATCTGCAAACAGTTAACACCTATTATTCTTAATTTATTTAATGACACATTTTCAAGCATAAAATGGCAGGACAATTGTGTGTAACGAATTAGGAGATAGTCATGGCCTGTTTTCATGCTAAGGGTCAGTGGCACATGAATTTCATGTCTTCAAGATCAACATCACAGAATTATGTCCTTTCCTGAGTGAGCTTTCTATAATATGTTAAACTACTGACGGCTTTGTTTTATGAACTGAAATGCCATGGACTTTTTGCATTGGTATGTATGGTGTGTAAGACCACTGATACTGAAATTAGACTTAAGAGAATTAATGGTGGCAGCAGTAAAATTGAGTTTTTGTTTAACTATTTAACACATTATTTATAGTCAGCGACTTTAATTTGGCCACAAATGTGGTGACAGTGGACACCTGTAGTCAGGAAGTAGTTCCACAGGCATTGATTAAAGTTACTGGTAGAAGGGTGCCTGTTTACAAACTGTCTTTTCTGAATAAGATGACAATGTAAGCAGTACAAAATGTTTGTTGGGTACCATTCTACATACCAGTCTCTACACAATTCACATGCATAGTAGCCTGGAAGTGTGTGTGTGTGAAACACTAGTTATATTTATAGGGTCCCAGAGCTACAGGGAGAATGACAGCCAGGTGTAGAAACCTGAGTGTTAAGATACTAATTCCAGAATCTGAAACACAGGAGTTCTCACAACTCATCTTTGATAGTAATGCACCTTTCTGTTATACTCTGTAACACATTTTCAGTAAACACTACAAACATCACGTCTTTATTTATCCAACTGAATGCACAACTAGACTGTTCTAGAAATGTTAAAACTTACATTAAAATTTACATTTAAATGCTCCTACATGTTTCGGTTTAACAAACCATCATCAGGGAGCTTATTGTCGTGCTTTGCTAAAGTTATAATTATTAAAATAGTTAGTTAAAACTGAACTGAACTGAATCAGTTCATTCGTGTTGCTGCATATTTACCCAGTCCTTATTGGTGTGTGTACAGTGCACAGTGCCGAGTGAGAGTCTCACCCTGTACCGTGTAAGTTTTAACATTTCTAGAACAATCTAGTTGTGCATTCAGTTGGATAAATAAAGATGTGGCAGTATCAAGATGCACGGTAAGACTGTGAAAACTACAGACATCATTAACATGGAGAAAAATCAAACATGAGGTCCACACAGACATTGTCTTTAATATCAACATTTCATATTTCCTTTTAAGTTGATGGGCTTCAGCACCAAACAGTCTGTTACATTTACATGTCTGTGAGGCCATACTACAAATCATATGAGATTCTGAATTTATGTTCTCACTCATTCCTCATTCTTGAATTTTATTCCTCCTAGGATCCCCATCAGACTTCATCTCATACAATATGATACAGCAAATGCTGAGAAAATACCAGTGTAATATAAATTAATGTCTGTACCTGCAGCAGTGTGAAAAGTGCCTTTAATTTGCTGGTTACTGTACTGACAGTATAGCAAAGAGGATCATCTGGTATAGGAACAACATATTTCATTGGAGGCTTTTCCTTTTTCTTCTTCTTTGCCACAATCTGAAGGCTCACTTCCGGAAGAAAAGTCCATGCAAGTCCCCAGCGGGTTACATTACCTTGACAGAACTCAGTCTGGGTACTGCTTGCTACTCCAACTTTCTTTAATTCTGATTTCAAGACATCTAAACTGGATTTTTGTCCTACCATAGTACTGTAAATCCTGCACACATAAAATAATGATCTGAGTTACAGCATGCAGGGTGTAATTCAAACACTTCTGAATTGCATGTTTTTGGGCAACGTGGCAAGGTTGGAAGTTTGACAACAATAAAAGAATGTATTTATGCATTCTTAAGAATGGACATAGTTTCTAAAGCACAATGTGTCATAAATTCTAAGGCAAACTTAAAAAAAAACTGTTCAGAGTCTAAAGAAAATCTGAAAGCACAGGAACCCCTCGATTTAATAGACTAATAGAGTGAGGGGTGTCCCTTAGTGCCAACCTTCATGAAATTAAAAAAAAAAGATTATATAGAGTACATGAAGTATTCTCCATTAACTAATAGAGTACACTGGGACTACCATTCAACAAAGTAACATATCTTCTAATAATGCACCTGTAAAAGAAATATAAAAATTAAAATTAATATCATAGGAATAGTAATTCTAAATTTGTATAATTTTTATTCTGAGTGAAAAATGGCGTGATTGATTTTGTTATGGTGAGAGAGGTTTTAAGAATATGTTGAGCTTTCACTGAGACTTATACTGGCGCTACTTGCACATTATAACGTAGCTAAATTCACAAAAGTGTGAAAAATGAGGCTGCACTTTGGGGTCAGATGATGAGCTATTGTAACTGATGACATCATGACGGTAATCTCTGACAACACAGAGTTTTTGTTTGACAAACAGTTGACCTTCCTTCTCCTGCACTTCACTCTTAACACCCAAGTTTACTGCTTTTTTTTTCTTCATCACCTTCTTTAGAAGGTGTGGTTGCTTACTTTATTAAATTTTTAGGCAAATTCTATCACAGAATCTAACTGTTGCTCCCATCAGACAAGTGTCCATTATTTCCAATGTCCCTTAAACCAAGGTTTCACTATACTACACATAGAATGTATATACATACTTCACCATATCTCTCAATTCTGCACTTTCTTGTATCATTTGTTGGATAAATGCCACCTCTCCACCCTGTACCACCACTTCATTTGAAGATCCAGTTTTCCCACCGTGGGGAAGTGATCGTGATTTAGATCGAGATTTGCTACAGGAATCTGCATCTCTTTCACTTCTGAAGAATGGTGGATTACATATTGTGAAGTCATACATATGGTCCATGTTCAAGGCTCCCTTAAGAACTGTACCTGCTTCAACCTGCTTTACTGTAATGTTCATACAAAAACAGGTATGTTCAAGGAACTGATGTTCATTAACTTTTCATTCTACAAAATGGATGTGTTACTGATATGCCGTTTGTGAAGCAGAAAAGGTGTTCCCCCATTACCTTAGAGGCAGTAATCAGGTATGAACTGAGACATTAAACTCCACCATATTTACAAGCTAATAGCACTTGTCAGTCACTGTTACAAAATCCAAAATCTATTAAAGAAATTTACTACTTCTCCCTTTAATTGTAAGTTATTTAACATCAAACTTGAAATTGTGCTCATGTATACCTGTTATAAATTCTTCAAGATCATTCCTTGCCACATTTCTCCTTGCACAGTCTACACCCTCACTGTCTAACTCTGTTGCCAACATTTTCCATTTGTTTGTTGTACTGGCTAGTAACGGGTAAATACAGGAGGCACCACAGCCTGGTAGGAATATAGAAATACATTTTTATAAGTTATCAAGCTAACTGTGAATTATCTTGTTTTAACAAAGCATTTGTAGATCTGTGGTCCAACACTTAAACACTCATTTTTATGCAATGGCTGTAGCAGTGTTTAGTGAAAAATCTTTAACTTGCATCTGCAACCTTGCGTTAAAGACTCTGAACATTTATCATGGCATGATGAAAATGCTCATTGCTGAGTGGCTTTTCAAGTAAGCTAAATCTCATCTTTATCATCACAAGTTTCTCTATTTCATTTTGATACTTTATAGTCTTTCACATATGTTCCCTCAAAATGCTGCATGTTTTCAGGATAATCAGTCTCATTCCCTTCATTTGACAACCCTATCAGTACTATTTTAAAGTACAAATCATGAAACTAATCATTACAGAACATTCTACATTCCTAATTAGTGTTGGTTTATTCTCTGTTTTCACAAACTTTTAACAGGTTTCTTTAGATGCAAATGTGATCAGTAATAATTCTAACTTCTACTTTGTGTGGGCTATAAATGTGAACAAGCCTGTCAAACATGGCCCTCATATTTAACACAGGACACTACTGCTTTATTCATAAAATCATTAAAAAAAATAAATCAGTAAGCCTACACAAAATTTAAGGATTTCTTTGCAACTTTCCAAAACATAATTTCAATTGAAAGATATGAACACATTGTTCGTGTCCATGGAGAGTCCTTATCTTGCATTTGTTTTTACAAGCATTCTTATAACTGTTTAGCAATATGAAAAATGAATCCCATATCAATTAAATATAACAGTTACAGTTAATTGTGTGATATGTGCTGTCTAACTTAACCAAATGCAGTCACCCTGAAGATTGCCGCAGCACGTACATCCAGAACATTGGTACTGCCTAGCGATGTTGCATGGTATGAAAAGTGAGATTATCATCTGAGCAACACCCACTGTGAAAGCCTTATGAGATTCAAGATTCTTATGGCAATTACTACAAACAGCACTGTCTTTCGGAATTTGACAATGCAACATCTTGTAGAAATTCATTAACATGTTGGAAGCCCATACAGTCCCTATCTTCATGGTAGCCTGAAGATGAAGACAGTACAAAGTAAAGTTACATTTTGTTGGAAATTAAATTAATCACCTCAGTATTAACTGGTACTGATGAATCAGGGAAACTACATAACAATAAAAGCGCTGGTTGTTAGTACCTATATCAACTCCTCTTGTTTCTTCTTCTCTGGGTTTGCTTAAGAAGCCTATCAAGTCTTCCATCCACAGTAAGTAATTAAGGCGTAATGGGAGAGTTGGTACAAGGCGGTTTGAGGGTATTTCTACCTGTAGTCCAAAATCTTTCTGAAGCAAAGTTGTAGTTAAGGCTTTGAGTGCTTCTGGATTCTTGAAATCAAAAGTCACCTTTCCTCTGATGTCCTATAAGAAGAGGCATATCTTTAAAATATGATGCCTGTTAAGTTGATGAGTCAGTTGTTGAGTATACGCTAATTTTAATGACAGGTTAGGAGATTGTGTACGTAGTTTGTTTCTAGTAAGCTAATAAACTTCAAACTCAGCGACAGCGATGCGCTATAACCACACTGCATAACTGATACACACGGGAATCTTGTTAACAGATTGTCAAAGTTTTTGTGCTTGGAGCCAATTACCTGTTTAGTAAACTTACGAAATTCTGGATAAGAAATGGCTAAGTGTTTGAAGTTCGGTGGATTCTTGTAAATATTTCTAGGGTGCATATACTTATTTTGTGACATGATTAATCAAACTAGAAGCGTGCAATAGCATACAAAGTGTACTACTTTATCAGGTTATGTTACTTTACGGATGCCACACTACACACGACGGCATCGGAACAAAATACGTACGCTTCCTTTTCCGCCGCTTCGCAGTCTCTCGAAGTGCGAGAAACTGCCGTAGTTTGCGCAAACGTTCGTTGTGGTAGGAAGGGTCTGTTAGACAAGTGTAGTGCATTCCAATTCATTTAAGGCTTTGAGATTTTTGGTAAGTTGAAAACAACTGTATGTTTTTTCTCTGTATTGATGTACCGCAGAATTCATTTTATCATGACAGTATATTGATTTAACATGAAATACGTGATCGCAAGTAACAGAAACCGTCGGGTCGTGTTCAAAATGGCCGATTTTTTGAGTCAACGGGTTTTCAAGTAAGCAACTAATTGTTAACAATTTTATACATTGTGCATTGATATGTAGCTGGGAGGAGGCTAGCTACTTCAAATGATCAGTTCTGCGCATATATTATAACCATTACGTCATTTTTGGGATAAATATGCGTTCATGTTAATTCACTCAGTTGCGAAAAGTGGGCGATAACAACACAACCTAAACGAACAACAATGTTAAACACAAGGGGCTGTCTTTTTTTTTTTCTTGTACTTTGACGATAGATATAACTTACTAAGTAACGATACGCCCCTTCGTTTTTTGTGTTCGGTTGATGTTTGCAACTGTATCAGATCAGGCGTTGGTAAGGCGCTGAGAAAATGCTGTCATTATTACCACAGCAAAAACTGCGAAAGAGTGTCGAATATCCTAACGTCAGTTATCCGAACCACCGCCGGTGAAATGAAGTTACCCTTTACTTTCCAATTACTGGTTACCATACTGGATATCACTAAGGCGGTTAAAGCATTACAGGAGTTCATAATCGGATATTACAGATTTTTTAAACAGTAAACTTTGCCAAGTTAACATTACTTGTTTCTACCATGTAATAACTTGTGTTTGTTTTTTATTTTTTATATAAATGTGTGAATTTATTGTTGAAGTTATGTAAAACAATTAGGTAAGTTCAACATAAATTTAGTGTGCATCATTATTTCAGTATTTGCTGGTTATCATTTACAAACCATTTCCTAAATCAGTGATAGTATTTGATGATACTCTTCTGCATGTTTGATTATCTGAACAGTTTGATTAACCGAACTTCCTCAGCCTCATTTAGTTTGGATAATTGACTCTACTATATTGCAATTTGTTTTGTTAGTTGGGTAAGTGTGACGATGCATATGCTTTGATATTTTTTTTAGTACACAAAACGGCAGTTGAAAATTCCATGTTCAAAACAGTGAAAGTTGAGTAATTACTTGGTGGCAAATGCTAGTTAGTAATGTTTTGGGATTACCATAGAATGGGTGCTTATGTATTTCACATGTATTAGTTGATTGCATTTGTTTTTACACTGACACTTTGAGATACCCATACTTTTCCTACATAAGTAGTATTTAGGATTGAAAATTGCATATAGTTCAAATATATACCATTGATTGTGCATTGATGCATTTTCATGCTTGATGTAATAGCAACTAGTGCATGTGGGATGCTAGCATAAATACAACACAGTTTATGTGCATTTTGTAGATTTATGGCAGAAAGCCAAGTATTTAGAATGTGTCCTAGTATGAATATAATGTAAAAGTAGTACAGTTTCTCAGCACACCATGAAGGAATATGAGGTAGTGGAGGTATAATTCTCTTTCTTTTTAACCTCAGCACTATGTGGAAGTGAGTTGTCACCTTTATGTCCTGGTCACCTCACATTGTGGGAAACCTGTTCGCTGCTTAGGAGTTGAAGCACAGTTTTTCAGTACTGTTCTTAGCCTAGTCATGACACCAACTGTGGTATGCTGGCTACAGTATGAACATAGTATAGCAAATTTTATTATGTTTGTGTTGTCACAATTGAATTTGAGCTTAATGGCCTTACCATTTGTTCTGTTCAGCAGAGCCATCGTTATTGCAAGTTTTAAAGTGAAATAACAGTTTGGGGGGAAGGAGTGTTGTGTCCATCATTATACACACACACACAAGAAAAAGCAGGGCCTGACCCAATCAAATCTGAAAGAAATATTACACCTAATTTTGAATGTGATATTTAAATGGTTTTAATTGGAGCATTTGGTATACTGTACAGTCCACGTGTATGTGCCTATTGTGGTCTTAACACTAATGCTGGTTGCAGTGTGTATTTCACCTGCCACCTTTATTTCTGGTGAATTTAGATTCCAGTTGCACAGTACAGCATCTGAGTCATGTTTGTTACATTTATGCATTAAAGTATATGTAATTAAATGTGAGATTCTTTTTGACAGAACTGCACAGACCTTTTGCAGCATTTTGCCTGCAGAAGTTGACTTCTGGAGGTTATTATGTAGATTAACCTGTAGGGTCTGTGCTGCTTTAATATGAGGATGATGTGTGGCAGGGACAAGGGAGTTTTTCTTCTCTGTAAAATGTCCACAAAAGCTCTTGGGCCCACCCAGCCTCCTGTTCAGTGCATAATGGGCACTTTTGCCCAGGGGTGTGAGGCTGATAACTCACCCCATCTAAAAATGAAGTTACAAATTCATGGAGCTATACCTCAGCTTCACTACGTGCCATATTGTTTAATCAAGTGTGGAGAGATACATTATGAAGAAATAGTATCAATACACAATATAATTGCTACAATAAAGTTGTGCATTGGCAGGTTATATTTCTTTCATTACATATTTTACAAGCACAATGGAGATGTCACACCTTAAAAAACTGTGAAGAAAATGTTACTGTTCACAGTAGAAGTCCTTTTGTTAATAATTGGTTTCCTTTTTTGTTGTACTTCCCATTCCGTAGGTTCTGGTGTAATAATTTTCTTCTCTTACCGAACATTATAACCTCACTCGTAACTGAACCAGTTAGAGGGCTAAGAAGAAATTGTATATTAACAGGAATTTAGTTTGTGTTGTTTTGTTAAGAAACTGTGGTAAGATGTAAGGTTCTTTATTTAGAAACAAGCAAATGGAAAAAGTGGCAAGGATGGCATGTTGCAAATCCACCAGTAATTTTATGTACTCACACAGTGACCAATAAATTTGACTGGTGTAGATCAGTGCAGATTATGGCGAAACTAATCAAGTTGCCACTTTAAGCCATACAGTATATGATGAGTCTAAGAAAGAAAAAGCAATGTATTTTTGGTGCAAACTGTAAGCTTAAAATAAACATGAAATTTATGGAGCACATTTACTGTTTCTTGCTGTTTCCCCCCATCCTTTTGTGAGGTGAAGCTTACTGTAGTTTACCACCCACTTCATGTCAAAGTCATGCAGGCAGGGAACTCATTTCAAGGCATACCTAATATTTGTGGCAAGTTATATTTTGTTCCTGGGGGTATTTTAGTGGACAGTATGTTACTGCTTTTGCTGGACATTTACATTTTATTTCATAACAAGCAAACTTAGAATTTGTCACAGGTTACTTATGTGTAAGTGTATAGTTTTTGTTGTCATGATGATGAGGTGGAGGAGGAACTGAGGTATAGAATGGTGCATCAGTTCTGACCTTGAATATGACAAGAGTGAGTTTCTGATATTAAGTGCAGGAGTTTTTTTGTTGTATATCACAGTGAACAGTACTGTACTCATAGTTGCAGAGTAATGCAGAGCTCTTCTTCTGTTGTATACTCTTGTTTCTACAGTATCTGTGTTTAAGAAATTTACTTGAATTACATTTGAAATTATCTGATTACTCTTGAAGCATACTTTCTCTTTATATCTCACAAATTTTGAGGGTTTTATTGTTAAAGGAGGGTGAAATGTAATAATTCCATTTAAAACACAGTTGGTCCTAGCTGAACAGAGATTTGTACAACACGGTTTTGATTATGCTTTGTTGAACATGTTGATCTCTCCACAGGCATGTGCAAGAGGTGCCAATTTCAGATACCAACAACACTAAAGGCTGTTAATGTCTGAGGGACTTTTATGGTTTATCTGTGTCTTTTCAGTTTATTACTACTAGTATCGGGGAGTATGTCATGACAGCTACTTTCCAAATCCTTGACTTAAAACAGTTCATTTGGAACAGTATCATTTCTTCAGTCAAATTTTGGCTGTATTTCCAGCTATCATGGCATGTCTTCATCATTGAGCTGTGTAAAGCTAGTGAATAGGTTCTTTGACAGTGTGTTAAATATAAGATGTTTGGAAACAAGAGTAACATAAGAATTACATCCATGATGATTTCACAAGGAATACATGCTATCATTTAGCGAAAAAATCTTTTGTCTTCCTATTTCACGTCTAGCATTGCAGAGTTTTAACAAATACAAAGCTGTAATTTTTTGTTGCTCTTTTGTATGGGCATGAGATGTCTGGTTGGTCACCCATGTTGAAGAAAATTGATTAGGAGTGATAGAGAACGTGGTGTCCAGGAGAATATTTGGACTGTGAGAGAGGAAGCGACTGAAGGCTTGAGAAAATTGTAAAATTGTATGATAATAAGGAACTTCACAATTTGTACCCTTCACCAAATATTGTTAGGTTGATGAAATTGGGGGGGGGACTGTGTGTGCAAAATTTTTGTCAGGAAACCTGAAGGGAAGAGACCATTTTAGGTACCTAGGTGTGGATTGGAGGATGATATTAAAATGTGTGTTCCATAAAAGTGATGGCATTTCTTCAGTATCTGAGCAGCCATTTGCTCCTCAAGAGCTGTGTGCTGCATTGAGTTGATTGTATGCTGTATTTCCCATGGTAGCCATTGTTTACTGTTGAGAAAAATTTCGTACATAATCGTCAACATATATTTCATATTAGCTGTGTGAAACTGCATGAGATTGAGGGGACACTAGGGGCATTGTTTAATTTTTAGGCAGAACTGTAATATAATACAGTGTTTACAGTGACCCACATTTCAAGGGATATGCACAGCCAGTTCATGACATTTTAGTGCTCCCTGCATTTCGTGGACCTGTATGTAACTCGTGGTTGGCTATGAATCTAAAAAACCACAAACTGAGATGCGGCAACTTCAAACCTAAACTGCCAGCATGCCAAGTTGTGTGAAGAACGATTGCTCATGAGCTGTTTCTTGCAGTTGTGTTGTACAATATTGACTGTGAGTATGTAAATGATGTTAATTGTGTGTAACATTTTTTGTGCTACAAAGAAACTGGCTTTGCTCCATGAAATATTAACCTGTAAGTTTGCATGTGTTTTAGTATTCACCAATAACCTTCACCTGTGCAACACATTGATTGTTCTGGAAATACGTAATCATTTCTTCCGTAATGGAATTTAGAATATCCCATGAAGCATGTTTGATATAAGTGATATTTATTAAAATGAATTTTTGGTGAAAAGCCAAATTTTAAGGGACTGTACTTTTCGTATTGTTTTTTCAGTATCGACCTTGATCATTTGGGAGCCCTAAAAATGGCGGGGCCCCCAGTAGTTAGTGTTTGTGGTACCCTTATACCAGCTCTGGGTGTGTGGTAATATGAGGCAGGCTTTTGAAATGGAATATATCTGTGGTGTTTTTTGAATGTGTCACATTGTGAATTGGGATTTGGAATAGCCTTTAACTACTTCATTTATCCATATACTTAAATTCACATGTAGCCAGTTATCCCAGGTGCACCTAATAAACTAGGAAAGTATTAAAATATTCTACATAATAAGTTTGGTTAACAACATGTGTGCAGATTACAATAACCTTAAAGCATTATCAGCTGCAGTCATTGCATGGGAGTTTTTCATGTAATCAAGTGTCAGGGGCACAGAAATCTTGGCCACAAGGTCGCCCAGGCAACCAAATCTTTTATGGTGGCATCTAATATTTGTTGGGCCTCAGTATGGAACTTGCTTTATGTCACTCATCTGGTGCCTAGAACTTTGAAGTGGTGCCTGGATTTTTTAAAAATTTGTGCATTCCTGTCTAATGTGTACATGGCTGTTGAATCTTTACACCACCATCCTCAGAATAATGACTTGTATGCAGTTTGACAATATAAATGAAGTTATCTGTGGCCAGGCATGCACTGTGGAATTAAGGCAATTAATGACTAGAAGATTCCAAATGAAAATAATTTTCTATTGGCATTAGTGACACCTCATTACTATGTTTCAAGTTGAAGCATGCACATTGGTATTGGTACCTCCATTGGTTCTGTATGCCTAGTGTAGTCGTCTAGAGATGTGCAACAGGCCCAACTAGGCTGTATGATGGCATGCCCTCTGACGTGAGTTCGGCTGAATCCAGAGTAGGTAATTAAAAACTGACATACGTATTGCCGTCAACCACATCAACTTTTATTAGTTCCTGTCAACATATGCTACATGTTGCGACCGTACTGACCTTCTTCAGGTATTAATTACATGATATTTAAAATTAAAAATAAAATGCATGTATATTTATGAATTTGATGCGTGTTTCAAACTCAAAATATGCAGTTTAGTTTGAGTTTTAAATATCGTGTATTTAATGCCAGAAGATGGCCAGTACGGCCGAAACATTCGAGTGTGTTGGCGTGACTAATAAAACGTGTGTGGTTTACAGCAGTACGTATGGCACTTTTTAATATGGTGTACCACAATGAGATGGATTTTACAGAAACAAAAGAGGAGGAAAGTTTTATTGAATGTACGATATAAAGTAGCTGTTATAAATTCACAAAATGGTCGTGATAGGTGGCTAACCACTCCCATTTTTTGTCGCAGGAAAGGCCGGAGGATGCCTGCGGGCCACAGTAGTTACTTGTTACTGATTTAGTAAGTAGGCCGTGATGCAAGTTGTTTGAGTCATGTATCTGTTATGACAGCTGAGTGTTTGTGTATATCGTGCAAATTGGGTGTTCACATTTTGTGGTAGGTCCTTTATTTAATGTTAGGCTTACGGACACATCTGCTACATACATTATGTATGTGCAGTCGTCTTCAAGCGATCTGCTGGAAGTGAGTACTTTTGGGCTGGTACTGTACAATCTGTAAATTAAAATACTCGTATTTTGCTCCATTTCCAACATACGTCACCAGGCTATCTAGTTTTCATGCCGTATATACTTTGTGAATAAATATGTTGTGTACCGTACGCCATTGTTCTCTGTTTAACATGTTTTATGTTTCTTAATGTGTTGATCTGAGACGGTAATAACTCATCTAAGCGGAGTTGTGGCGTATGGTCAGTTCCGGAGACGTCACCGTTAACGCTATAAAGGCAAAAAAAAAGTACCTTTCTCCACAGTATTCCCGAATTCCAAGAGTCCACAGGCTTGGCGCGTTTGTTCTTTTGGTAAGAGCAACATGGAGATGAATATAGAGCATTGGTGGAATGATACTGACAGGGCAAAACTGCAGTTTTCGGGGAAAAACCTGTCCCATTGCTACTTCGTCCACCGCATGGCCCACGTGGAGTGACCTGGGATCGAAACCGAGCCTTTTCACTGCTTTGAAGACAAAACACCGAACCGTATTACACTTAAAGATCTGTTCTTACCGCGCAGTGAACACACTCCATCTCGGTTATTCAGTTAATGTATAAGGATATAATAGCTATTTGTTCTAGACCCATACACACATAAATGCATTCTGTGGGCAGAATGTAGAATATCTGTTGGTTGTAAGTAAAGGAGCCGTTGGGCTGTACTCTGTAAATATCACAGAACTTTGAATTTTAATTTTCGCCGTAAGGTTACATTTTTACCTTAAATCTTATGGAAGCTTTCCTATCTGACACTTCGAATAGTAATGGTGTCAGATGACAAAGGCAGGTAAGTAGGGTATAAAATACTACTATTACCGCCACCACCACCACTACTTCTACTACTACGGTCGATTAAAGTAACCGTTTGTAAAATTGCCAGTATTCGCTGCGTAATGACCCAGAAGAGCGCATTTCTCAGCTACTTCGCGGCGGAAGCCTGAAATCACGCAGTTATCCGCAGTTTAGCTGAAGGGAGAGAAAACGCGATTAATGTTGCTCGACTTTCTTCCAGACGTAAAGAGAGTTAACTTTGTATGTCAGCTATTTTTTTACGTTATGTTGCCTTGGAGTACGTCATTCAAGTTCACAGTCCTGAACGTCACGTGAATAAGCGGGCTGAGTCGCGAGTAGGCGGGCGGTCCGCAGATGCGATAGTTGCTGACGGGTACCCGGTTGCTTGTGAGGGTGACGTTCGCGGTGCGATAGCGTAGGATCATTTGGGTGCATGCGGTGAGTGCGAGAAAAGCAAACCATCGGGTGTTGGGCAATGTTCGTTTACGTTATGCCACGGCTATGAGAAATATCATAGGACTGTGAGTTTTCTGTCCTTGGGATTTAACATATGGGTCGGTCTTCCTTCTGTTTTCAAATCCAGTGCCATTATTTTGGTAGACCAGCAGCTTTATAAATTTCTCTAGGAAATATATGCCAACATCTGACCTGGAATAGAGTATATCAGTCTGAATTAAGTAGCATTATTGCGACAGGTTCGTCACAAATAATAAAATCTCAACATGTTTGTTTTAAGCAAAGCCCATTTGTTCCACAACACTACTTTTTACAATATGGTATACAAGGTAGTCAAAACAACTATAGATATATTTGTAGCATAGACGGCTCAAGCTAGCAGCTACATGTTTCGGCCTTCTGTAATGACCATCATCAGGCTGTACAATACTTTTTATTTGTAGTTGGATCTCCAGCGTGTTTCGGCCAGATTTATTGGCCATCTTCAGGGAGTCACATGCAACGATGTTTCATCTCGTGTGGTTACAACTTTTGTTGTGTTTACAGTTATTAAAATTATTAAAATCCGGTTGTAGTTAAAATACATTTGGAATGTAATTGAAATACAGTCGCGTACAGTGTAAAATTTAAGTACATGTGAAATCATATTTTGTGTCCAAACATCTATGTTTTCGGTTCTTTCTTCTTATGCAGTAAGTTTTTGGATCAGTTGTTTGGTGTGTTGTATAAACACTATGAATGACTGTTTGTGAATATAATATAGTTGCACAGAAAATGTGTAATATAAAAGTTTTCTTGTACGTTTGTGTAACGAACCATGTCATAGGAGTCTTATGTTTGGAACGTATAATTATTTCTCGAAATGTAGTGGCTTTCATTTTTAAGTTCCTGGAGTATTTTTTCCGAGTCCCCCGATTCTTCGAACGGCAACCCTTGATAATCTTATTTATTTATTTGTGTGTTTATGTCAGGAGGTGAGTCTGCCACTGCGTTAATGCCTGCCTTTATTATTTCCCTGTCGGTAAGAAGTTTAAACTTTTTGCCTAAAATTTTAGAAACCACGTAGCTTAGCTAGCACACACTGCTGAATCTCTAAAGTTCCAGTTTTGAATAAACTTTGCTGTTGACAAGACAGTTTTGAAGTTGCGTTATTCTGTCCATTCTTGATCAGAGCTCTATGCCATTCAGTTGTCATGCACACTTGGTTTTGTAGCACCTCTAACAAGGGCATAGGTTTTCATTTTAGGCTACTGCAATGAGCATTCAGTACAGATACTGTACAGAAGTAGCATTATTCCCCGCCTCCACTTTAAATGTGCCCTTTCCAACAGTAGTTTTTTCTTTGCCACAGCCATACTAGGACACAACAGTGCATTAAAAACCTACGTCAACAGCTACCAATTTCATCTCTCGTAACGACCGCCGAACTGAAGTAACGTTGACTTACAGTCTGCGCACGAATTCTCCATATTACTCTCACACGTTTTTTTGACGATGGCATATAGCAATAAATGTGGTTGTCCTTTCGGACCCTGTCTGCCATCTTGGAATTACAAGTGTTTCTGAAACTGTATGTCCCAGTAATCACATTGGGGGGGGGGGGGTTTCCAACTGAGTTCGGCCTTTGACGGAGAACTGTAGTAGTCTCAAAGTCACTGGACACCGAAAGGAGTTTGAACCGTATCGTGGGCCAGGCGGACGTGATGGAGGCATACAAGCTAAAATCGTGGTTGAGGCTGATAAAGCGTAAATCAGCGAGGCTGGGGCGGGCAGCAGAAGTGATCCGTTTTTACCTATTTCAGTACGTTAACAAATTTTCTGTTAATTATTTATAATTATTCACATTTATATAGCTGAAAGTTTTTAGACATTTGTACAGATTATTTATCGTATTTTTACATAATTATTAACTCTCGTCTTTTTTACGTCTTTTCTCCATTATTGACCAGGCTGTCCAGGTTCCTTTGTTTTCAGTACCTGCAGAAAACATTAGGCTGTTGCTTACCTATGATGCTGTTTATTTTGGAATTCCAACCCTCGACTGCATTGTTGGTCCTATACCAATGCCTATTTATATTCCACATCACGATGGTTCTTCATCAATTGCTGGACATTGTAATCGAGAAGTAAGATTCATTTCTCATTCTGTGGAACATTGTCCATGATCATAAGCCAGCCTTCCTCTACTTTATTGATAAGCGCGTATGCTAAAGCAGCACACATTCTTCATGAGTCTGACTTCTTAATTTTCATGGTATTACACCGTTAAGACCAATATTTTTTTAGCTGTCTCCACAGACACTGGCTAAAGTTAAAATTACAGACAATAATAACGGAGTCTGGAAGACTTTTATTTATTGCACCGATGACCGCTGCTTCAAAATAAACCTTTATAATTTTTGATCGGAAAGAACACCATCTCTTCAACCGAGTTAACAATGATCCGTTCTTTTTTATACGGTAAAAGTGCAAACATAACTCGATGTCTGTAGTTTTCATGCGATGTGCTTAACGAGATCTACGGATAAGCTATACAGCTGAGCGAAGTGCCTCGGACAATTTTTAAATATGCCGTCTAGAAGGGAAATTCCGCTTCTAAGCAAATATTCAGTCTAACCCCAGCAACGACAGAAAATTATATTTCCTGAGTCTTCAGTGTGATCTGCTGGAAGAAAGCTAGAGTAATTTGCCAGGCGTAAAACTTCTTCAGAAAATAACATTTTCGAACTGTCTTACGGATTTTGCTAAGTACCAAGATTTTGTTCGTCGTCCTTGACATAGTCGAGTCTTAACATTGTCGTATTTAGATATTTCAGTTAACTATGTCATACCCTTTCGCGTAAACGACTATTCTTATAAACTGCATGTACGGGCACAGACACGTCTTCCCTAGATCTTTTTCTGCAGTTATCCAGTTTTACTTTAACCTCTATTCCAGTCAGTTTTGAAACGCTACATGGTCCGTTTTACTAAGGATTTCATAATGTAAACGAGTTCTCAGCTTGCCTTTGCACTTAACGGCATGTCTTTAACACACACCCAACTTATCAACCTTGAATTTTTCCATTCGGTACCGATATCCACCAAAAACCAAAGACGGTTTTCCCATTCTGTTAGAAACTAGTGCAATTTCACCAGATGTGTTTAACTTACCCCTGCACCCACAAACTGTTTGCCATTTCAAAACCAAATAGCAAATGATGCAGACGAATTGGCAGGCAACCCAGTACTATGTTTACAGCTGTAGAAGTGGAGGTAAGACAGGGTTTTAACGATCCAGGGCGTTGTACACATTTTGTACACTGCATATATGCAGGCCTGTAGGTATTTATTGTATTCGTTTGTATTCTGTTCATTAAAAAAAAATGCCCTCAAGCACGATGTGTCTTTTAGTGGCCGCCTGGCCCACTGTCCGCGTCGCCCAAGTTACCGTTTTAACGGGTTGCTTTTTGTTTATAATTTTTGTCAGTTTCGCTGTTGTACTGATATAAACGTCTCGTACATAATACAATTAACGCTTTCTATGGTGGTCGTGTCTGCTGCCCTCCCGCATGTTTCCTGTCCGAAGCTCGACAAAGGGATTATAATCTGTATTTGGGGGGGGGGGTGTTTTCTTCAGATGACGTCATACGAATTCGTTACGAGCCGTGTCGCTGGCTGGCTCCGTATTTACACAGTAAGTTGTGCAAGTCGCAAGAAAAGTGTATAGACACTAATCCGGATTGGCGTAGCTCTATGATCACGCGACTATCATTACTGCCGCGCAACTGACAGCCGTCTACTGTCTTTTTAAATCCTAAGTGACTCCATCCTGATGGTACCTCGAATCCCGTTTGAAGGGTGTTTTTCAGCCATTTGGAGGTAACTGCGCATGGCTTCTGTCTGCAGTCCCGTGTTTGTGCAAGGCTTATTGCTGCTTGGTTGACAGATTTTCTGTTTAGCCATCCAAAAATTACAATTAGTGGACCGGTTTGGTACTGCTCGGTTTTTGTTCCATGTTACGGAACACGTATATTAAGCGATTTCATAGGCGGTATATTAAGTAGGTGTACCGAATATATGTATTACCAATTATTTAGAAGTATTCCATTTTTATATTTCATGACGCAACTACTGTATTAGCCATAGACAATAGCTGCGTAACAGCAGGCGGTTTTGAATAAGGGGCACGTGAGTTCTCCCTGATGGAGTGTGGTACAGCGAAACAGTAGGAGAAACGTTACTTACTTACTTACTTACTCCATGGTGCAGAGTCCTTCTTGAGAAGCTAACTTGTTTGCAGCTAGTCAAGAAATTCCCCGCATTTCACGGAACCCAAAGGTTCATTACCGCACTCACAAGCGTCCGCCACCTGTCCCTATCCTGGGCCAACCCAATCCAGTCCACATACCCACATCCCACCTCCTGGAGATCCATCCTAATATTATCCACC
>Ga0123352_10001588_pt1 | contig 30449 bp, 28 predicted proteins | sample TergutLab28metaG_FD_89700 | JGI IMG/M metagenome (GOLD analysis project Ga0123352, IMG submission 89700) | Labiotermes labralis P1 segment gut microbial communities from Petit-Saut dam, French Guiana - Lab288 P1 | ecosystem: Host-associated > Arthropoda: Insects > Digestive system > Gut ...
ATCCCCAGGTTTTTGCGTGCTTTTTATTCCCTGCTCCTCTGCCCTCAGCTTTTCAACACCACTTCTTACTCTCACTTTTCTCGCTTTTTGATCCTGTACATAGTGTGAATACTAACAATTGAGCAAGCGCTAAAAATTTACTATGCCCACTCGGAGCTTGGCAACAAAGAAATTACTGCGCTGTTTGGTCGGCGCTCGTCCGCTACGGTGTGCCGACTAAAGCGGGTGGTCAAGGATGAAATGGTTACAAGGGATATATTATCTTACGGTGCCAACAAAGTCAACACTGCCGTTGCCTATGACGTTTGGGGAATTGATGTCAGGGATTTGGAAAGGCGTATGAAGAAGATAAAAGAGTTAGAATTATAGGCTGAAGTTTTTACACAATTACGGCGGTTATCCTTGTGTTTATCGGGTTTTTATGGTATACTTGATGTACAAGGTTAGCCGCCTTTTGGAGGTTTATATATGCCGATATACAAAGTAGACGGCGTTAAAAAAGACGGCGCACAAAAGTACAACGTTCGTGTCAACTACACCGACAGCAACGGACAGGCAAAGCAGCTTACACGGACAGCCTACGGCGCTGAAGCGGCCAAGGATTTGGAACGCAAGTTGGCCCAAGAACAGAAAGTCAAGGGAGACGCTCCTGTCAAGAAAATGACCGTGCAGCAGCTTTTTGACGAGTACATGACGGTCAAGCGGTATGAAGTGCGGGAATCCACTCTTGCAAAGTGTGACCAGAGCATTACCATTCACATTTTGCCGCTTTTCAAAGATGTGCGCATTGACAGGCTGGGCGTACAGCTTCTCCAAGAATGGAAACTGACAATGGAGCAAAAAGGATTGTCCTTAAAAACAAGGCAACGTGTATATGGTGATTTTAGAACCATGATTAACTACGCCATCAGAATGGAGTATATTCCATCAAACCCACTCGTTAAGATTGGGAATTTTAAGGATAAGATGGACACCGTAAAGCAGGGAATGAATTTTTATACAGCGGAAGATTTTAAGGTGTTCATAAATGCGGCTAAAGAGGTTGCAAGGGAGCGGGAAACAAAGCACAGTGACTTGGCGGAGTGGGATTTCGTTGTATTCTTCTGTATCGCATTCTATTGCGGGCTTCGCAAGGGCGAAATCCACGCCTTGAAGTGGAGTGATATAGACGGCGCATATCTGTCTGTTAATCGCAGCATTACCCAAAAGTTGCGCGGTGGGGACAGGGAAACGCTGCCCAAAAACCAATCATCCATACGAACGTTGCAAATGCCGTTGCCGCTCATCAAGATGTTAGATGTACACAAGAAGCGGCAAATGCAATGCTTCAAAAACTTTAGTGATGATTTTAGGGTATGTGGCGGTGAGCGTAGCCTGCGAGATACCACTATCGAAATCCGAAACAAACAGTATGCCGAATTGTCAGGGATTAAAAAAATCAGAATCCATGACTACCGGCATTCCCATGTGTCCATTCTTGCGAATGAAAAAATCAACATTCAAGAGGTTGCCCGGAGGCTCGGTCACTCCCGTATAGAGATGACTTGGAATACTTATAGTCATTTGTACCCGCGAGAGGAAGAAAGGGCGGTTGAAATTCTCAACAAGATTGCATAATTCGCTCCAGCCGTACGCGATTTTTACACGTTTGCGCTAAAACTTGTGAATTTACATCTAAAGAAAATTGCAAGCTGATAACCGAATAACCGCATTAAATAAAGGTTTCTGGCACAGTACTAAATGATGGAAATGGAGAAGGAAAAGGGCTTTTTAGTTCCGATCGTCTCCACCATGAGAAAAGCTGACAAGCATAAAGTTTGTCAGCTTTTTGTTTTGCTTATTGTCAGTAAATGGGGTTAAAACCCTCGCCTTTAGGCGAAACCTTTAGGTCAACCTGCTCATCAACACAGAGACGTAATGCAGTGGAATTAAAGTGTAAACTAAACTTTCATGAACGAAGAATTTCGTTTCAAGGTCACAGGGTAAAGCGCGAACTGATAACGCAGAGCGATTTTTCTTGAATTTCGTAGAAGTTTCCGGAGGCTTTAGGCGGCTTTAGCCGCCCAGACGAACCCACCGCCTTTAGGCGGTGGTGATTTAGTTACTTCAAATTTCTAGCTTTCTACTTGAACAGTACTGGAATAACAATCATACTGGTTGTCATTCTGACATTACACAGCCGACAACGGGGATTAGGATAAAACCCTGTATCATACGGCCTCGCCCAAAGAACTGGTAAATAAAAAAAGAAATTTATAATTTAGTATTGACCTTAATATTATTAAGTGATATACTTAATAATATTAAGGGGGGCGGTCTATGGCTATTGAAATTGTGCCGGAGTGGATGGTAAGCCTTGAGGATGAAGATGTCGTATTCATCAAGAAGTTTTTGCAGGCTTCCGGCTCTCTAAAGGAAATGGCGCAGCAATACGGCGTCACTTATCCGACTGTGCGCTTGCGGCTCGACAAGCTGATTCAGAAAATCCAAATCAGCGAGGACACAGCCAATGAGCCGTATGTCGCGCTTATCAAGCGGCTTGTAGTCAATGACAAGGTTGACTTCAACACCGCAAAAATCTTAATTTCAGAATACAAAAAAGGAGTAAAAGAATGATGGCAAATCACGCGGTCGTATTTACAGGCGGTATGTTCGCGCTATTGGTTTTCGGTGTAGTGGTGATGATACTGCAAGTGTTTTTATCAAAGACAGAAAGCAAGTGGTCAGGGGCTATCATGCCAGCCATCATGTTTGGCGTTTCTCTGGTAGCTGCATTTCAATTTGCACTGCGCCTTATTAACGCCAGGTCGTTTACAGGTGAGATAAATGGGGTGTTTGTGGAACACACAACAAGCATGTCCACAATTATTGGCCAAACAGCACTGATATTTGTTCTTTGTAATATCGCAACAGGCATTATGATTGTAATATATACGATATTTAGAAGAAAGAGAGACAGGCAACGCGCATTAGAAATGATGCGCATTCAAGACTTGGGGTAATCTTAATAACTCGCCGCTGCGGCTAGGAATCCGCAAATCCAAAACTATTATGAAAGGCGGGGAATCTATCGACTCCCCGCCCTCTTTGAGCTTTAATCGTAAATCAATTGTGCGAACTTGCGGCAAGCCCCACGCTGCATGGGGATGTCCTCTTTGTTGTCTGCGCCGAGGTGTAGCTGTTTCTTGGTAGACACTCTGTATAGATTATATGCTGTTTTTTGCATAAACTGTCATCCTCTCTTTTGAAATGCAAGATAATGGCAGTTCTTTTTGATTTTAGCCAATATGAACTTATCAAGGTGCGTTGCGTGTGGCATATCGCCTGTGCAATGCCATTATCTCAATACTTGGTCGAAAACGGCAAATGTGCGAATGAAAGTTTTTCTTACTTTTGCCACACCGCCCAGCATCATACGCTTAATATCGTTGATGGCCGAACCATTAGGCTCTACCGGGAAATTCAACTTGATCTGGTGACCATCCACAATCATGTGGGCTGGGCAATATAAGAAATAAGGAGCTTTGCGACTTAGAGAATACATTAACGTGCGAAGAGGATAAGCACGTTATAACATGGTATTCGTTGTGTTTCAACGCTCTTGCTCACGCTCACACTTCTTCTCCAGTGGCTTTAAGTCACCCTTGCCTGGCGCTTCTATGGTTATCCCTCTGCCGGGTTCCCGGACATACTCAAACCGCTTCACAGTCCTTAGCCGATTTCATCGCAAAAATTCTCTTGCATTTTTTTCTTTATTTCCCGCGGATCAGACAGCTGATCAAGCAGCCACATCAGTTTTGTAACAGCCGCCTCAGCAGTCATATCGCCGACTGTAATGACGCCCTCTTTCAATACGCTTTTTCCCACTTCATAGCGCGTTAAGTCGGTCGTTCCATTTCTGCATTGCGTGATTACTACAACCGACATATTGGCGTGTATAGCTCTTTTGATAGGCTCGATCAAGTCGCGGCGGGCATTTGGCACGCCGCCGATCCCATACGCTTCAATGACAATACCGCGATAATTATCCATCTTAACAATTTCGTCAATAACCTTAGGGCTGGTACCGGGAATGATTTTGAGCAGAAAGACACCCGGATAGCCCGCGCTGTCTGTACCCATTTCCAACAATGTTTCGCTTGTCCTTTGGGCCAAGGGGTTTTCCATGCAGACTTTATCGTCTATAATTCTGCCCGCAAGCGGAGCGTTGACGCTTTCAAACGCCCCGAAGTCCGTGGAGTGGGCTTTACACGCCCTTGTTCCTTTGATGATTTTTCCGCCAAACACGACATACACACCCGGATAACCTGCGGCAGCGGTCTTTACCGCATCAACCAAATTCTTTTTTGCGTCTGTATTTGGCTCATCCACAGACAACTGAGAGCCTGTAAGCACCACAGGCTTGTGCAAGTTTTTCAGCATAAAGGAAAGCATTGCGGAAGTATACGCCATGGTATCGGTTCCGTGTGTAATAACGATACCTTCAAACGATTTTAGTCCTTCATATGTTTCTTTCGCGATTACCTTCCAATCCTCCGGCTGCATATTCGTGCTGTCAAGATTCATAACATCGCGCACTTGAATTTCACACAGGCCCGCGAGTTCTGGAATATCCCGCGTTAAATCCTCGCCGGTATATTCGGCGACACGCCCCGCGGCGCTTTCTTTGGACGCGATTGTTCCGCCTGTGGTTAGAAGCAATATTCGTTTCATTATTTCGAAACCCCTCTCATTCTGTTTACGATAAAGCGCACAATTTGTCGGTTGAATAGCCGCAGGTGCGGACAGCACCAAGTTTTCGGGTCACCGTTAGCAGTCCGTGTATGGTGACCCATAAGAGCAGCGGCAGCCTTGTAGCTTGCGTTATGAATTCCTTTGGGCCTCAAGCAAAGACCTTACAAGCGAGTACAAGCCTTTTGGCTGCACACCGTCCGCAAGCTGATCATTTCCGGCATAGTGGGCCTCCTTGATGATAGCTTTAGATCATATGCAAGTACATACATGCCCATTCATACTGATGATAACTATACAGATCGCCATTGACATTGTCAATAAAAAACCAGGTGGATGGTTGGGTTTTGAGTGAATTGTAACAAAAACACTTTGGCAATCTATTTGAATATTCGCATTCCCCGCACAGGTCAGGCGGGAGGAATCGCAACATTTTCAGCCCAATCAAATGGCAAAAAGACCAGCCGTTAAGCAGAAACCGGCCTTGACAGCGTTGTCCGCGGCTGTTATATTTAGTGATACAGTTTGTTATTCTTGTAACAGTTCGCAGACAACTGAAAGGAGTATTCGCCAAAGTGGAAATTACTTATAAGTGTTTTAAGTGCACAGAGCAAGTGTCCGTCTCAACAAAGCAAGCCGCTTGCAGCTGTGGCGGTTTATGGACGCTGGACTTTGAGCCGCCCAAGTTCAGTTTGGATTTAGTAGACAGGGATATATGGGGCATGTTTCGGTATCGGGCGTTTATGCCATTGCCCGATGATGGCTGGCGGAAAATTACGCTCGGCGAAGGACTGACCCCTATTATAAACTTTAATGAAAACGTCATGCTAAAGATGGATTACTTTATGCCAACGCTTTCGTTTAAGGATCGCGGCGCGGCTGTGCTGATCGCACACTGCAAATCCATCGGGGTTGACGCCGTTGTGCAGGACAGCAGCGGAAACGCGGGAAACAGCGTGGCGGCTTATTGCGCGAAAGCAGGAATTGCGTGCGATATATTTGTCCCCGAAGGCACTTCCCCCGCAAAAATCAATATGATAGAGTCTCACAAGGCCACAGCACATGTCGTGCCGGGCAGCCGGGATAACTGCGCAAATGTTTGCCGCGCCCAGGTGAGCGAGCAGGGCAAGTATTACGCAAACCATGTATATAACCCGTTTTTCTACCAAGGGACCAAAACCTACATCTACGAGGTTTACGAGCAGTTGGGACGAATCCCGGAAAACATCTTCGTGCCGCTCGGCAATGGCACGCTTTTTATTGGTGTTATAAAAGGGCTGGAGGAATTGCTGCGCAGCGGAGCCATCAAGAAAATACCACAGGTTTACGCGATCCAGAGCGAACATTGTGACCCGTTTGTCAAAGCGCAAGTTTTGGGTGAAAGTCTCCCCGCGAAAGTTCAACCAACGCCTACGCTTGCTGAAGGCATCGCGATTGGCGTCCCAATGCGCGGCGAGGAAATCCTTCAGTACATCTACAAATATGATGTTAAGACGATTATAGCGCCGGAAGCGCGCATTTTAGAGGCGAGGGCGCTGCTGGCAGCCAAGGGTATCTATTGCGAGCACACGACAGCCGCAAGTTACGCCGCGTATTTAGCCTATTGTGACGAGTTTGGAACAGTCACAGACAGCTTGATACCGATGTGTGGCGCCGGGCTAAAGTCAGACCACTAGGAGGAGGGATTCCCCATGGAATTGATTAGCTTGAATACAAAAGGCGAGAACAAAGGGCACTACTCTCCAGGCGTGATACACGGCGGCACACTGTATATTTCCGGACAGCTGTCAATCGACTTAGACACCAGGGAGGTCCCCGGTGGCTCTGTAGAAGAGCATATGCGGCTGGCGCTTCACAACTTGGAGCGGGTGCTTACCGCCGCGAGTTTAAGGAGAAATGATGTCGTTTCGTGCAGGATATATATTACCGATATCAATGACTGGGATCGCGTTAACGAAGTGTACAAAGAGTTTTTTGGAGGCCACAAGCCTGCAAGAGCCGTTATACCGGTAGCGGGCGGCCTGCATTTTGGGTGCCTTGTTGAGATTGAGGCAATAGCAGCCTGCAAGTAAAATTTAAAGACAATAAACTACCCCGCGCCTCTGCTGTGGGGTAGTTTATTGCGAATCCATCGACAACGAGAGCAAACCAAACAAGACGCGGCTGAGATAAAGCAAAAATCTGTTGACACCGCAACAAAAATATGTTAAAATGTTCACAGTCTGTACACATCTTCCAAAGGAAAGCGAGGCAAAATATTATGTTAATCGCGCAGGTTATTATTCTGATTACACTGGTTCTGATGATCAGCGGCAAAGTCCCGCTCTATCTGACAGCTTTCATTGGCGCAACTGTCGCCGCCCTGGCGGCAGGATTTCCTATGGTAGCCGCTTGGGCGCCGGCCGGATACGAGGGGCCTTTTGTCATGGGCCTTCTGCAGGCGAATGGGCTCCATCCTGTAATTCTCGATATGCTGGGCGTCCTGTTGTTCATCGGTATTATGGAGAAGGTCGGGTTCCTCAACTGTATCATACTTAAGATCATCCGGATCGGGCATAAGATGGGCGAAGGCCCCGGCGTTGCCACAGCCGGCGGCATTGCGGCCGGCATCATCGGCGGTATGACCGGCTTTACACAGCCCGCGATCACCGGCGTTGTCACCGGTCCCCCCGCGGTTGAGATGGGCGTTGACAAAAACCGTGTAGCCGGTATTCTGGCACATGCGGGCCACCTTGGCAACCTGGGCGGATTCACACATCCAACCATTGTTGCAGTCGTGGCTATGACCGGCATTGCGTGGGGCCCCACCAACCTGGTCGGCATTATTGTAGCCCTTTCCATTTTCGCGGCCAGTTTCTTTCGTGTCCGCGCCATGATGAAAAAAGAAGGCACACTGGGCAAGAAGATCGAAATGAATCTGGAAACCTCAGACATTCCGTTTGGAAAGGCCCTTCTGCCCTTTTTGGTTCTGATCACCGCGTTTATCTTTGGCGTACCTGTTGTAATGGCGGGTATCGGTTCTGCTCTGCTTGTTGTCCTGATGAGCGTCAGGGACTTTAAGCAAGGCGAAAGGGGCATGATGGAAGGCCTTGGGCGGATCACTGTTCCGCTGTTCGCCACTGTTGCTTTCCTGTTTATGGCGGGTATTGTCCGAGAGATTGGTTTGATCGACATCCTTGTCCGCTCTGAGGACGGCGTGGTAGTTGGCGGTGCTTTGTACGGTGCTATGAGTGCCGGCCCCATGGTCCTGCTTTTGATCATGTTTTTGGTCGGCTCTGTCGCGGGATTGGTTACCCAGTCGAACGGGGCTTCGATTCCTTTTATTCTTCCGGTATTGCTGGCACTTCTCGAAGCCGGTGTTAATCCGGTAGCTGCGGCGGTTGCCGCGGCGGGCGGCCCGGCCATCATGCAGTACTACCTGACCGGCGGCCCGGTAGCGGCCCTGTCGACTGTTATCCCGATCATACCCGGCTCTGACCTCAAGCTTGCGAACAGGTTCCAGCGCCCGTCTATCCTATGCGGCATGGGTGTTTTGCTCATCATTGTGATTGTTCTCGGTGTTGTTATGCCTCACGGTATCCAGGTTTAATATTACACCTGTTTTCCGCCTTGCAAGCATTGTTTTGCGGGGCGGAAATTGTATTTTTTGAGACATGATTCGGGTGGCTTTTGCGGCCAGCTTGTGCGTCTCTTGTTGTTGTTTCTTTTTGGGGGCAGGGCTTTTTGGGGGCCTTGTGGTTGCTTGATCAGGCAGGACTGTATTATAAATATGGATTGATAGTCTGCTTCAAAGCAGTCGTCAGGCCGACGTTTTTTTAATTAAACGGATGAGCGAGGAGCTTTGCATATGTCTGCCGCAATGATTACCGTGGGGTACAAAGTTGCATATTCCGTTTCCGTTAAAGGAAAAGTTGACTATATTAGTTTGCACGGAACTCTTGACCGTGCTGAACTTAACGCCCTATCACAAATTGGGGCGTGCGACAGAATACAAGTTGACGAAATTCCTACACAAGAAACGCTGATCGCACTTAACGAACAATACTATTCACAGTTTCCAACAACGGGTTTTCGCTTTTACGGCAACCGCTCGAATAGTGTTGATTTTAAGTTTCTGAGACATTTACCAAATCTCGAAAAATTGTCGGTTGAATATAAGCAAAGCGAAGCCGACTTATCTGTCTTGAAGTATCTGAAAAACTTAAAAACGCTAGAGCTTTCCATCGGCCAGATTAAGGATTTTTGCTTTCTTTCGGAAACCTCTGATAAACTGGAGCGGTTCGCATTGGACACAAAGAAGAAGTCCTTTGATTTATCTATACTAAGCAGGTTCAAACAACTTAAAGTTTTGGAACTATTCGGATTAAAAAATAATATCGAATCCATTTTGGCTCTCCCGTTATTGGAGGATTTGCTTCTAAGCGGAATAACGCTTACAGATTTATCCTTTTTGAATGGCATGAGAAACTTGAAAGCATTGAAAATTCACAGAGGAAACACAAGTGATTTTTCTGTGCTATATGGAAACACATCTATTGTCGCTCTAAATTTATTTAGAGTTACAAACTTTACCGACATTGATTTGATTGCAAAATTGCCGAACCTTGTTTCAGTGGAACTTCGTGAATTGCAACATATTCAAAGATTTACAGATTTATCGAATCATGAGAGCTTAAAGCACATTCATGTTGATGGCATGAAATCTCTGCTAGACCTCTCGGCATTGGAATGCGCAAAAAGCTTGGAAAGTGTATCTTTTGTATGCTGTCCTCCGAAATTTGAGCCGAATTGCATTTTGCCTGTGTTAAAGAACTCGACAATCAAGCAATGCAGTTTTTATACTGCCAGCGAGAAAAAGAATAAACAAATTGGAAAATACATTAAGGAATCAGGAAAAGCGAACAAAAGTAATGCTGTGACAGTTCGAGATATGCTTTATTCAAACCGCAATGGTTTATAGCACACTAACTTTGCGTGCCTATTAAGCATTTCGAAAGATAGAAGGTAAATTTATCGCATTGCGTGATTAGGCAGGTTTTAAACAGTGAAACCACGAGAGCCCAGAGCCATTCAAGCTCTGGGCTGTTTTTTGAAAAGTTTTCAAACACCTTGATAATAAACGTCTAACCATAACCCCACGCGCCTTAAGCCCCGCATAGGACAAGGCCGTTTCATCAACATCCTCTGCCAGGCGGATAGGATTTTTTCGGCCATAGTACGCGCTATGAGTTTTTGCTTATTTTCTTATAGCCGGAACATATACCCATCGAAAGAGCGCTTTTGTCAAGCCGTAATCAGGACAAAAAGCGGGACACATATTTTCAGCCCTGTTTTTTGTTAAAACGACTCTAAATATAGTTTTTCTATAACGGCGCGGTCGTACGGCACGGGGGCGCTGTCGAGCAGCATTTTCAGCCCCGGGGTTTCAAACACAAGGTCGGTCAGACGCGGCACATCCGACTTGGTGAAGCCGATATCGCCCATCCTCTCGGTTACGCCCAGCGTCTTCAGCCAGGCGCGTATACCATCCGCCGCTTTTTTGGCCTCGCCCGGCTCACCGGTCAGGCCTGGGACAACCGGGCGCAGCACTTCGGCCAAAATTAAACTGCGCGCGGGATAGACTTCTTCCAGCACGCGCGGCAGCAGTACAGACAAAATCAGCCCGTGCGACAGCTCGGTGTTAAGTGCGACAATCGGGTGGTCGAGTGCGTGGGAAAAGTGCAGCATACCGTTGTCAAAACCAATACCCGCGGCCATCGCCGCATAGGCAAGAAAGTACCGCGCGGTAAGGTCATTCGGGTCGGATACCGCAAGCGGCAGGTACTTGACGATAAGCGCGATGAGTTCCTTGCCCTGAAAAATGGTCAGCGGGTTGTTTAGTGTTGAGCTACACGACTCAATCACATGGGTGAGCGCGTCAATGCTCGAATAGCGGGTGTGCATATCACTCAGGCTGGTCATCAGCGCGGGGTCGTCAATTGAGTACCACGGGTAGATGTGGTCGGACGCAATGGCCATCTTATACTGTTTTTCGGGGATACCCAGCACAGCGAACCGGTTGACCTCACTGCCCGTGCCGTGGGTGAGGTTGATGGCAATAATCGGAACCGCGCTTGTAATCGGAAGTTTCTGCTCAAACAACTCGCGGCAGGTCACGCCCGGCTGTTTCAGGAGCACAGCGACACTCTTGGCCGCGTCGATCGGACTGCCCCCGCCAATGGCAATGACCGCACCGCAGCCCGATTTCCGGGCCAGCTCAACCGCTTCATCCACCTGATGGGTTTTGGGGTTTGCCGACACCTGATTGTAGAGGACGCAGCCGATACTATGCTTTTCCAGCGCGCGCGTCACGTGCGCCCACCCGCCCGATTTCTCATATGAAGCGCCCCCGGTAATGGCAATGACGCTGCGGATACCGCGGGCGGCCATCTGCTCGGCAATAAAATCCATCTTCTCAATCGCACCTGCGCCGAAGAACACCTTGCTGCCGCAAATAATCGTGCTGATGTTGTGAATGTCAATCCCAGTTTCCCAAGACATGTTGTTGCCCCCTTGTATTATGGTGTTTAGATGATTATCTACCAGTTCTCTTCAATTGGATGGCCAGCCAGCAGGTTTTCAATGCCCTCGCCCGCGCGCTGGACAAACATATCGCGCATGGCAAACTCGCTTACACCGTTGACGAACACATTTACCCGGCGCACATCGCCAGGGTACAGCGCCATCACATCCGGCGGCTTGTTCGGGTTCAGGTATTCGTAAGTTATGGTCAGCAGTGGCTGCTCATCGTCGGGCGGGGAAAGCGCGCCGAGGTACGCGCCGTCGTGCGCGGCGCTGGTGATCAGGCGGAAAAACGCGTGGAACAGGCGCATGTCCAATGGCTGGCCGCCATAATAAACCGCTGGGCTGCGCGGGTCTGAAACATCGATATCCAGCCGGTGGGTGCGCCCGGGCAACTCGATTGTGACGGACGCCAAATCCATGAGCAGCGGGGTCAAGAACCAGCGGAGCAGCAGCCGTTCGTATTCGATGTCAAAGAACGGTTCGCGCTCAACGAGGTAGACCGCGCCGCTGCCCAGCAGGGTGGCGTAAAACCGCCCGTCCTGCGCGGGGATGAAGCGCAGCCGCATCTGCACAAGCTGTGCCTCCATGCCGTTTATCATGTCGTAGTCAATCGCAAGGTACGCATCGTCGAACCCGAACGCGGCGATTTCCGCATCATCAAGGCCGAATGCCACAATTTCAACAGCGGGGATGTCGAACAGCGCACCAAGGATGTGCAGCCCATAAGCCTGGTCGAGCTGGTAGGCCGCCGCGCCGCGCACAATGTGGGTAGGCGCGCCGAAAGAGAGTGCGGCAAGCGCGATTTCCTCATCAGCCTGCGCTGTGGCGTGTATGGTGACTGGCTGTGCAAGGCTTGTACCCGAGAATGTGATGTCACGAATGACCGAAAGTGGGCTGGTGACCATCAGCGGCGGGGTGACATATAGAGAGATGATCTGCGTGGCCGGGCGCAGGAACTGCCCGGCGATCCCCTGCGGGATGATGAAAACGTCGTCATACCCCTCAACGGCGGCGAAATAGTGCCCGGAAACGCGCTCCACACCGCCAATATCCATTTGCAGTGAACCGCCGTCAAAGAACTTGACTTCGACACTCGCGGCGGGCGGATAGAGGCCAAAGTCACGCAAATCGGCCCCTGCGGCGGGTATGCGGCGGATTGCCGCCACTTGCGCGCTGTTTTGCATAAACCGCATGAACTTATCAAAATCGACAATATGCGGCGGGATTTCGTCAACAACGTAACCGCCGTCCTCAAAGTCGAAGTAAAAGCTGAAAGTACCGGCGGCGTTGGCGACAGTGACAGACTGTATGGCATCAGGCGGGCGGGCGGAGAAAATCTCGCCGTCGAACGCCGGTTGGGCGGGCGAAAACAGCAGCGCGGCGTACACGGCCGCAAGCGCCGCCACCACACATCCCCCGATTATCGCACAGCGTATGAGCGAGCGCATTACTTATACCTCCTGTACAACCAGACGCTGGCGCCCGCCGCGAAAATCAAAAGCGGCAGCACACCGGTCAGTATCACGCCGAGCCGCATGGCTTGCGCACTGGTTATGCCCAAAGTCCTGCCCGCGAGCGATACCGGGCGAATGCTTATAAGGTCCTCGCGCCCGGTCAGGTCACCCAGCAGGTTGAGCAGATATTCAGCGTTGGATACGGATGTGTTTTGCAGAGCGATTGTGTCAAAAATACCGGTGGACGCCGACACCAAAATATGCGATTGCAGATGCTCGCCATCCGGGGCCAGGGCGTGAAAGCTGGACACCGCCAAAGCAGGCAGCGGGCCGCGGCGGGTTGCATCGCTGGCGGTAAAGTCTTCGGGGGCGTCCGCCGGGCGAACACCTGCGGTTTCGCTAAATTCCAGCAGTGTTTGCAGGTGATAGCCGTCCCGCGCGGTGAAGATCAGCTCCATTGGCCTGGCAAGCGGCGCAAGGAACGGCATGGAGGGGTCGCGAAGCAGCAAAGCGTAGCGCTCATCAACGTAGCGGACAATGGGGTAAAAGGGCTGGAAATGGTAAGTTCGCTCGGGGTCGGTTTCGAACACCATGCCGTCGTCGAAGCGTATCCCCCACTCGGCCAGGAACGTGTCGAGATTGGGCAGTGCGCCCTGCGCCGCACCGGCCGTGTAAATCAGCATCTTGCCGTATCGGCCATTGTTGTACAAAAATGCCTCCAGCCGCCGCACAATATCCTCTGAAAGGTCGATGGTCGGCGAAAGGAGCAGCAGCACATCGAAATCGCTGAACACGGCGGTCGTCATGCTCACCGTTTGCACCGCGTAATTGTTGTTTAACAGCATCTGCGGGAACACGCCGCCGTCGGTTGTGCCGTTACCGGTCAACAGCGCCACGCGAACCCTCTCTTCACTCACCACACTCAGTATGGCCGAGGTCAGCGCTTCTTCCGCGCGGCTGGCCACTACGCTGACATTGCCGTCCGGCAGCTGGGTAAAGTAAAAGAGATTCTGCGCGCGCAAGTGCTCAACCCGCCCGCCGCTTTGCACAACCAAATCACCGTGAGAAAGCGCGAGTTCGGGAAAACGCACCGCGAATAGCGGGTTGGCCGCATAGTCGACGTATTCCAGTGTAACAAAGCTTGAGAAGCGGGAATACTGGTCGATGATCCGCTGCGCTTGCGCAAGGTATGGCGAGCCACCGAATCCGCCAGTGTCTGAGAGTACAAAGATTTCTACAGGAGAATCCAGTGCCGCGAGCAGTGCGCGGGTATCCTCGCCGACCTCGAACACCGCGCCGTATGTGAGGTCAGCCTGTAAGTGAAATCGCTCGTCAAGCCGCACCGCAATGCCGTTCACCAGGAATACCCCGGCAAACAAAAGCAGCACAATGGCTACAAACAGCATATTGATTTTCATTGTTTCTCTCATCAAGACCACCTGCGCCGTTCAAGTACAAGCACGGTAAGCAATACAAAGCAGACGGCTATGCTCGCGAAGAACACAACGTCGGCAAGGCTGATCACGCCGACCGTGAATCCGCTGTACCGGCTGTTAAAGGACATATGTCTGAGCACAGTGCGCAGCAAGCGGTTGGCGGCGACAACGTGCAGTGCGTCCATAGCCACCAACAATAAACTTGCGCCAAAGCCGCCTATTGCCGCGATCACCTGGCTTTCGGTCAAAGAGGAAATAAACAGGCAAATAGCTATCAGCGCCATGCCCAGCAAAATCAGACCGGTGAAGTTGCCCAGCACAACCGGCCAATCGGGCTGTGCGTATACTTGCAGAACCATCGCCATGACCAGCGTACCTGAAACGGCTACTGCGTAAACACACAGGGCGGCCAAATATTTGCTCAGCACGATCCCCAATCGGGAAACCGGTGAGGTCAGCAGCGTCTGGTCGGTCTTAACCCGCCGCTCTTCACTGAGCAGGCGCATGGTCAGCACCGGCACAAGGAATAAGACGACCGAAAACAACATCGAGAACATGCCGGAAGTGTTGGTCGTGTTCCCGATAATGTTGAAGGTGAAGAAGTAGTACCCGGTAAAGAAAAACATGGCGGCAACGATCACATACCCCAGCGGGGTGCGAAAATAGGCCATAAACTCCCGGCTGAATACCGCGCTCATACGCTCGCCCCCCCGCCCCTTGTCAGCCGCAGGAACACATCCTCAAGGGATGAGCCTGCATTTCCGGTTGAAAGCAGCGGCATATTCGCCTGGGCAAGCGCATAAAACACAGCTTCGCGCACATCGCAATCCTCCCGCGAGAATACCACAAAGTCGTGTGCGCCCGGCTCGCCCGTTCCAAGCCGTTCCACCCGTTCAACACCTTGCACGGTGCGCAGCGTCAGGCGCACCTGCTCCGGCTCGCCTTTTATACGCAATCTCAGTCCGCCGGCAGCACCTTCGATCAGCCGCTGAGGCGTATCGTCGGCAATCAGTCTGCCCTCATTGATAACGATCACCCGGTCGCACACGGTCTGGATCTCCGAGAGGATGTGCGAGGAAACGATGACTGTGCTCTGCTTTCCGCGCGATTTTATCATTCCCCGCATATCGATGATTTGCGAGGGGTCAAGCCCGGCGGTCGGCTCGTCGAGTATGATGACTTTCGGCTGCCCGATAAGCGCCGCCGCAAACCCCACCCGCTGCCGGTAGCCTTTGGAAAGATTGCGCACCATCCGCCGCTGCACGTCTGAAATACCGACTTTCGCGCAGATGTCGTCAATCTGCGCGGCGCGCTCTTTTTTGTCTTTGTAGACCCCGCGCAAACCACATATAAAGCTGAGATGCTCGTCCACGCGCATCTCGGGGTAAAAGGCCGGTTGTTCGGGCAGATAGCCAATCATCCGCTTGGCCTTTCCGCCCTCGGATGTTATATCAAAGCCGCCTACCAAAACCGCGCCCGAGCTGGCGCTGATGTAGCCGGTCAGAATATTCATGGTTGTGGATTTTCCCGCGCCGTTAAGGCCGAGCAGTCCCACGACCTGCCCGATCTCAACCGTAAAACTTATGTCGTCAAGCGCCAGTTTTTCGCCGTAGCGTTTGGTCAGGTTTCTAATCTCAATCAACTGTGATTCCCCTATCATCAGCGAAAATTGCCACCCGCCCCGCGCCGTATACACGCGCAGAGCGGGGACAATTTTTATTAGGGCATTTAACTATGCGGTTTAATAGAAGAAGTGCGCGCCTGCATCTTCAAAAGTCCACCAGTGGGTGGGGACGTCGCTGCCCAGGCGGCGGGCTTCGTCTTCCCAGTCAAAGATCGATCTGCCATCCCAGCTGTCGTCGTAAGTCATCCAGATGCTGTTGGGCAAAAGCAGGGCGATAACGTCATCCCATGTGTCGGACCAGTAGGGCAGGTCGGCGCGCAGCTCGCGGCCCAGCATTTGGTGCAGGCCGATATTCAGCGCAGTACCGCCAACGCCCGGCGAGTTGCTGAGCATCATAAAGTCAATAACGCGCTCTTCTCGGTTAAGTTCGATCATTTGCAGCATAAAGTTTCCGCCGTCGTGGTAGCCGATAAAGCGGGGCAGCGGTGTGCCGGTGATTTCAAACGCGTCAATCAGGGCGTTTGCGTTTTGGGAGACCAGAATGCCGTCGAATTCAACGCCGGCGTTGAGGATTTCAAGCATACGCTCTGTGGCCTGGGTGTAGTTCCAGTCGTGGAAAGACTCGTGAACGACAACCAGCTGCTCTTCTTCGATACCAGCTTCAAAGCCGCGCTGGCGCAGCTCACTGGCGGCGTTGCCTTCGCGGGCGGCCATCATGATGACACGCGCGCCCGGGCCGAGGACACGGCCGGCTTCTCTGGCAGTCAGGTAGCCTTGCTCGAATTGGTTGGAACCAACATTGAGGACGCCGGCGCCGGGGCTGATGTAAATGTTGTTTGCGTTGATGTACAGGATTCCGGCTTCCCTCGCCCGCTCAATAACAGGGTCGAGACCGGTTACCGAAACGGGGTTTACCAGGATAAAGTCGTAACCCTCGTTGATGCTGTTCTGAAGCTGCTGCACTTCGAGCGCGGCATCCCAGTTGGCGACAAATGAAGCGTAGCTGACGGCAAAGCCGTGGTCGGCCGCCGCTGCCGCCGCCTCTTGGATATCCAGCTCATAGCGGATACGGAATGAGTTGCCTTCGACAACCGCGTTGTGGGACGCGAGCCTTACCGGGCGCAAGCCGTCGTCCCCCGCTTCAGGGGCCGGAGGGGCTGTCGCCGCGCCGGGGTCTGCCGGGGCCGGGGCGGCAGGTGTGGCTGCACCGCCACATGCCGCCAGCACCAGGACAAACGCCAGTACCAGCATAATTAGCTTTTTGTTCATGTACGTACTCCTCTCAATTGTTATTGCTGCTGTAAGTATACGAGCTGCTAATGACTATAATGACAGCTTAACCTGTATTGTCCACAAGCTCTGCTGCGTTATAGATATTACTGCCGCACGCCTTTTCTGCGGTTGTACATTACAAGTATAAGCACCAGCACCAGGCCCAGCGTAATTTCCCGCACACGTTGGGAAAGGTTGAGCGCTGTCAGCATATTGTTGAGCATAACCATAACCATCGAGCCGGCAATTGTGCCGCCGTAAGTGCCGACGCCGCCCGCAAACGAGGTGCCGCCAACGACCACCGCAATCAGCGACTGGTAAGCATAAGCGTCAAACATCTGGTTGCGCGACGCCTGCAGCATACCGACTCCGAGCATTCCCGTAAACGCCGAAAGCATCCCCGAAATCATGTAAGAAATCGTCTTGATCTTGTTGACATTGATGCCGCACAACCGCGCCGCCTCAGGGTTGTTGCCGACCAGGTAAAGCTGTCGGCCAAAGCGCGAGCGGTAGAGGATATAAAAGACGAGCGGGAAAAGGATCAGCGCATACAAAGCAAGGGAGGGGATAAAACCAAAGTGCCGGTAAATTACACTGCTGGCAAAAGCGGGACCAACCCGCCCGACGGGTGTGCCGGCGGTGACAAGGTAAGACATGCGCGTCACCACGTTGCCGATCGCCAGCGTTACAACCAGTGCAGGCAATCCGACCTTGGTTGTACACACCCCGTTGATAAATCCGACAGCCGCACCCAGCAGCATACACACGGCGAACGCCTGCAAAAACCGGCCGTCTTCACCGCGCATGATCGAAGTCGTTATCATCGCGGCCACCGACATAACCGCGCCTACCGTAAAGTCCATACCGCCGCCGATCAGTACCATCGTCTGCCCGGCCGAGGCAAAACTCAACAGCAGTGTCATCATAAACAGGGTGCTGATTGCCTGTACACTAAACGCGCCCGGTACTTGAAAAACTGTAAACGCGTACAGCCCCAAACCGAGAATAATCGCCATGCGGGTGGGGTTCCGGTTTGCAAACCCGCTAACCTTGCCAAACAGGTTGGTTATTGGCCGCAGTACCGCGCTGTTATGCAATTGACTCACCCCTCTTCATGTATTTCTTCTCAAGGTTTATTCGCAAGGCCTCTCGCTGGCCGCGCACCGTGATGATGGTTGTCAGAAGGCCGAGGAAGATAATCGAGTCGGCTATAAAGTTATGCCAGAACGACGTTACCATCAGCCCCGGAATAACGTTAGCCAGCCAGTTGAAGAGGAAGTAGACCGAGTTTTGAATCATGACCAGGAATCCGGCACCGAAGACCGCGCAGGCAATTGTCCCCCAGCCGCCAAAAGTAAACCCGCCGATAATTGCCGCCGCCAGGGATCGCAGCCCCCAGTCTTCCGCTTGAAGCGGGTTGCCCGAAGCGGTCATCAGCGTTAGGCAGATACCGGCGATACCGGTAAACAAGCCTTTAATCATAAACGCCTGCAGCTGCACTTTCACCGGGCTGATACCCGCGGCAAAGGCGTTCTGCGGGTTTGCGCCAACCGCGTAAACGTGTGTGCCAAACGGTGTGCGCTTGAGATAAGCCCAAATTGCGAGAACAACCGCCAGAGCGATAATTGAAGCGGGGATGAAACCCAGCAGCAGCGAGCTGTAAGCCTGCCAGAACGGCCTCGCCACAGTGCCTTGCGGGATATTCATGATGAATACATTCACCCCGCGTATAACATACGTCATCGCAAACCCGGCCAGCAGGTCAGGCAGTCGGATAACCGAAATGAGCACCCACAGCACGACCGAGGCAACAATCGCGGCGGCAACGCCGAACAAGCTGCCCATAACAAACGACAAGCCCCACTCCTGCACTGTCATGATGGTGACAACATTGACGAGTGCAAGCTGAATGCCGATCGAAATGTCCATAGTGCCCGACATAAGCAGCACACCCTGGGCAATAACGATAATCAGGAACGGCATGTTGGAAGAAAACAAGATCCCCAAGCTGTTTGGAGAAAAGAAGTTTGCCGGGCCTTGCAATATAACGTTGAGCGTAAGCGCAAACGTAAACAACACAAAGCCGGTGAAGGCCGGTGTCCTGCGAAAGCGAGAAAATGATTCCCTGACCTGCGCCATCTACATCGCCTCCCCGTCTTTGTTTTGCCCGGTCATACCCATCATAGCGGCTACCAACAGCTCATCTGTCTTGCGCGCGCCGGCCAGCATATCGCTAACACGGCCCTCAAAGAAAACGTAGATGCGGTCAGCGATTCCGAACAGCTCTTCGTACTCGCTTGAGGAGATGATGACCGTCATACCGCCAGCGGCGCACTCCTGCAAAATCTTATGTATCTCCCGCCGCGAGTGAACGTCAACGCCCTTGGTCGGGTCGTCAAGCAGCAGCAGCGTCGGGTTCATCGCAATCCAGCGGGCAATGACCAGCTTTTGCTGGTTGCCGCCCGAAAGCGAGGATGCCGGGTTTTCCAGCCTGCCGATTTTGATATTGTACTTTTCGACCGCGCCGGACGAAAATTCTTTTATGAACTTGCCGGTCATATACGCGCCAAGCTGGCCGCTGGCGATTTTGCCGGCCGAAATATTTTCGCTGATAGAGCGCACCGGGAACACGGCCTCCCGCTTGCGGTCGCCCGAAACGAAGCCGACCCCGCCGTTTACAGCGTCAACCGGGGATTTGAAGTCAAGCTTTTTGCCATCAAATTGCACCGAGCCGCCGGTAATTTGCGCCGCACCCAACAGCGAGCGAATGAACTCTGGTTGCCCTTGGCCTTGCAGCCCGGCAATCCCGATAATCTCGCCCTTGTAAGCTTTCATATTCACATCCCAAACCGAGGGGAAAATCGCCAGGTTCCGCACATCAAGCAGCACTTCGCGGCCGGTGGGCTCACCGCTGTCGCCAGCAACCTCTTTTTCCGCGTGCGCTTCGGGGTACTGCCCGGTCATATGAAAAACGATTTCGTCTAAGTCAATTTCGTTTGTGGACGCCTCTTTGACGGTTTCGCCGCTTCGCATGATTGTCACCTGGTCGCAAAGCTCGAAAATCTCACTCATGCGGTGGGTAACGTAAATAATCGAAACCCCGTCTGCTTTCAGCTCGCGGACGATTCTGAACAGAACCTGAATTTCATCGTGATAAAGCGGCGCGGTCACTTCGTCCAGCAAAAGCAGCCGCGGTTTTTGAGAAACAGCTTTTGCCACCTCAAGCATGGTTTGGGTCGAGGGCATCAGCGTCTGAATATAGGCGTCCATATCGCAGTCAATGCCAAAGCGGTCGAGCAGCGCCTGCACTTTCTGGCGAGCCTCGGCGCGGTCAACCATGCCAAACTTGCCCTTAGGCTCACTGCCCAGCATAAGGTTGTCGAGCACACTCATGGTCGGTATAAGACTAAGCTCCTGGAAAGCGGTGGCGATGCCGTGTTGCCTTGAGGCTGTCCCCGAGCCGATGCTCACAACCTTGCCGTCCACCGAAATTTCGCCGCTGTCCGGCCCGTAAACGCCCGCGAGGATTTTAATCATAGTTGATTTCCCCGAGCCGTTTGAGCCAAGCAGGGCGCGAATTTCGCCTGGGTACGCTTTGAGCGAAGCGCCGTTGAGCGCAACGACCGCGTCAAACCGCTTGCCCATTTCTTTCGTCTCAAACATAAACTACCCCCGGAATAAAAACTCCAAACAATGTTTCAGCAACAATGAACCAACCGGTTCACATTCCTGCGGCTTACCAGGCGTTTTGTCTGCATCGCCGCCCATATCTAAAAACAGCGGCCGAATCACCCACTGCTAAAAGGATAGCCAAACAGCGCTGCATTTAGACCCCTCAAGCATCTTCACAATTAACTATCGATAATCGATAATTGGTTCTTATAATGCTAACACGCCACTCTATCATTGTCAATATCGTTATTTAGATAAAATAATCGCATATCATTTGTTATGTATGCACAATTGCTGAGCACGCCAGATCCTTAAGAGTAGGCTTCAAAAAGCGGCGTAGCGCACAGGACGCATACTCCTTATTGTGCATCTTCAATCATTTCATCGCGTATCTCGACTAAATGCGCTTGTATCGCGGCGCGCGCTTCATCGGGGTCCCGGTTTTCAAGCGCGCGCAGGACAGTTATATGCCTTGCCGCCAAGCTTTTCAGGGAGTGTTTGCTGGCGTTTGTGCTTGCCAGCGTCCACAGCGAGGCGTTGGCGATCTGCCATAATTTTACAACAATCTTGTTTCCACAAATAATTGCGATCGACTCGTGAAAGCGCACATTATAGTCGGAATAAGCAATTACATCGCCTTCTTCAGCCGCTTTGGTCATATTATCCAAATGTCCCCGAAGGGTCTCCAGTTGCGCTTGCGATATATTTTTCGCGGCCATCTCAGCCGTATATATTTCTAAAATCGTCCTGGCATCGTATGCGTCCTTTAACTCTTTCTTGTCGATCAGCTTCACATATGTGCCCTGGTGGGCGTTCTTCTCGATCATCCCCAAATGCTCAAGGTCTTTGAGCGCTTCGCGCACAGTTGCCTGAGAGACGCCCATATCCGCCGCCACCTTGGTCTCAACAATCCGATCACCCGGCTTAAGGTCACCGTGAATAATCGCGTCCTGTAATGAAGTAAACACTGCATCTTTTAACTTTTTTTTGTTGATTGTCTGCATTTCAACCACCCTAAAACTTAATTGCTTGCGGAGCACTCCCCATTGTCCAGTATAGAAAACAACCCTGTGTTTTGTCAAGTGTATCCAACGCATCGAGCGGTTTTTGCGCTTTCTATATTCTTAGCCTGGGCTTTCTTACATGAAAAAAGGACTGTCGCAGCAGCCCTCTTTCACACTATTCTTGATAAGTAAACGCTTTCATTGCAGCTTCTTCTAAACATGCGACTTGCTGATAAATCCCGTTTGAGATTACACTTTCGATAGACTGACCTGTCGTTTCCGCGATATGCGCAAGCCACTGGCAGACCGTTTCGTCCAGTTCTATTTGAAACTGCTTCATCGTGCTTCTCCTTTTCAGTAACCTAAGATTTATCGTAGATTATAGCACATATAACTCTCAAATACAAGATATATCTTACATGATATATCGTAGATTAGGTTAAAATAATTTACGATACATATGGGAGAGTGATTGAGGATGAACACAAAACAGACAGTTGCCAATAGAATTGTTGCTTTATGCGAACAAAAGGGAGTCGCTATCAATGCCATAGCCAATACTTCCGGTGTGCCGCCCATGACCGTTTACAGCATACTCAACTCTAAAAGCAGAAATCCCGGAATCGTCACGATCAAGAAACTGTGTGATGGGCTTGAGGTTACGTTAGGTGAGTTTTTCAGCACACCAGAATTTGACGCACTCGAACAGGAAATAAAATAGCCGTGCCCCGCGGCCTTATGCCTCACAAGGCAAAGCAAAGCGTGATTGTGCATACTTGACAAATACTATAGGTTTATTTCATCAGGTAGCGGTGTTGACAATAACTGAACAGATTGATATCATATAATTATCAATCATCGATTATCGATATTTGATTGTCAATCATACATTAAGTGGGGTGGCTGCATGGAGCAAATAACAAAAAACGTATACGCCGAAACAAAAATCCGCGGATGTAACCCGGGTATTGTATTCACTGAGGAAGGCTCGGTGTTTATTGACACCGCGCAGTGGATCTCTTCTCTGCTCGAACACCGGGAGTTCGCTAAAAAGAAAGGCCCAATCAAATACTTAATCAACACCGAATTCCATATCGACCACATCTTCGGCAATCATTGGTTTGCCGGGGAGTGCCCGGTTATAGGACATGAGCGGCTGAGTGACGATTTTTGGACGGTTGCCGGAGATGTTCCCTGCTACCAATACAGCCTGGAGATTATCCGGCGGCAGGACGCGGCCAGCCTGCACCTTATGCCCGCTGAGAAAGATTACATCGTAAACAAGCCAACCATCACATTCAGCGAACGGATGGAACTGGATGTAGGCAATACCCGCTTCAACCTATACCACACCCCCGGCCACTCCGATTCTCAGATTGCGGTACATATCCCCGGCGAAAATGTGCTGTTTGTTGGCGATACGCTTTTCGCTGAGTGCCAAATGTGGCTGCATTCCGCCAATATCCCCCAGCTGCTGGAGACGCTTGACTTCCTTGAAAGCCTGAACGCCGAGTGGATTGTCCCCGGCCACGGCCCGGTGGTTAAAAACGACTACATTGCCGTTCAGCGGGCATTTATCTACGAATGGATTGCCGCTGTTGCCGAAAAGGTCATCAAGGGCTGGACATTGGAAGAATGTATCGCGGGCATCTCTTTTGCCGACCGTTACCCTGTTGACATCGGCCAGGGCGAGATGATGGAATACATTCAGCATACCAATGTAGTGAAGTGCTACAACTACCTGACCAAAAGCAGGCAGAAAGGGTAAGGGCGGGCATATGAACAAAAACACCAAAATCGGGGTAGCCGGGTTCGGGACAATCGGCTCAAGCATGTCCGCGCTGCTTAGCGGGAACGGCTACAGCGTTATCGCTTTCGAGCAGGCCGACCGTGTAGAAGCCGCCAAACAAGGTTTCCGCAGCATCTTCACCGTTCTTGAGGGCCGGGGTCTGGTAACGTCGGCACAAACCGCTAAATGCGAATCACTGGTTACCGTCACATCTGACTACGCCGACTTTGCCGAATGTGAAGTTGTTTTCGAGTGCTTGTTTGAAGATATGGATATCAAGCGCACCTGCTACGGGCAGCTGGATAAACACTGCCCTAGTCTCAAAGCGCTTGCGTCAACTACTTCGGCGATGTCCCCTGAAGATCTTAAAGAGTGCATCCCGAACGGCAAGGAGCGCGTAATGGTGGCGCACCCTTTCAACCCGCCGCATATTGTCCCGTTTGTCGAGCTTGTTAAGAGCAGCACCACGAACTCTGCCGCCGCCCAAATGGTTTACGACCTGCTCGAAGACTGCGGCCGCAAGGTTTGCGTGATGGAAAAATGCGCGCCCGGGTTTATCGCCAACCGCTTGCAGCACGCGCTGCTGCGCGAGGCTATGTACATGGTCGAGCAAGGCATGAGCAGCCCGCGCGACATTGACAAGGCGCTCAAGTACAGCTTTATGCCGCGGTACACATCTGTCGGGCTGTTTGAGCATCAAGACGGCTTCGGCATGGATATGGTAAAAAATGTGCAGAACTATATGCTGCCACATCTCTGCGACAGCAAGGGCGCTATGAAGATGGTCACCGACTGTGTCGAAGCCGGCCAGATCGGCCAGCGCACAGGTCAGGGTATCTACCCTTGGCCACAAGCGGAGATAGACCGTTTCCGGCGCGACGCCGCCGAGCCTTACTGGAAGTACTTCAACTGGAAGCTGCCAAAGACAGACTGATATTCACGCGACACGGGTGGCCACAAAATGTCCGCCCGTTCGGTGTTTTATCATCCATGCTAGATTGTGTTTAAAAACCCACTCTAGCCGCCAAACCAATCATAATTAAGGAGGCAGATCAATGAACACTCTGATCGGCAAGGGGGAAAAAAGAATTGACGCCTATGATAAAGTTACCGGCAAAGGGATGTTTGCCAGTGACTTTTTCAGCCGTGCAGCCAAAATGCCTCAGATGAGGCTGTTGACAAGCCCCCACGCCCACGCGAAAATTCTCCGTTTGGATGTCTCTCGCGCGGAAAACATGCCCGGTGTTATCAAAATCATCACCAGCAAAGAGCCGGGCGTAGACTGGGATCAGTTCCCGAAACCCGCCTACCTTGCCCAAGACCGCGTTATCTGGGCAGGCCAGGTGATCGCGCTTGTTCTCGCCGAAACCAGGGAGATTGCTGAAGAGGCAATCGGCGCGATCGAGATTGAATACGAAGTATACCCGCACGTGCTCAATTACGACGAAGCGATGGAACCCAACCCCAAAGCGGTGGTCGACCCTGAGTACGAGACCCGCGCCGCCGGCTTCTCCGACCGACCGGGCGACCGCGCAAGTGACCGCAAATCACCCAATGTGGTGGGTGCGTTTAAGCTGAACACCGGTGACGTTGACCGGGCGCTAAAAGAATCCGACATCGTGATCGAGCACAACTACTTTACCGGCAAAAAGACCGCCAATCCTCTTGAGACCGCCACCGCTGTCTGTGAATACAGCCCGGACGGCACCCTGACAATGACTTCGAACGGCGCCGGTGTACACGGTGTTATCAAGCAGACTCTTTGCCGCGTGTTGGGGCTCAAGCAAAGCAAACTGCGTTGCATCCAGCCCTATCAAGGCGGCTCTTTCGGTTCCCGCCTCAACCCGTTCATTGAGGTTTTAACCGCCCTGATGGCCTCCCGCGCCAAGTGCGGCGTGGCCTGCAGCTATACCAGAAAAGAGAGCTTTACAACCGGCCCGTCCAACTGGCCGTGCTATACAACGGTCAAGCTTGGCGCCAAAAAAGACGGCACAATCATCGCGAACGATTTTACCCTTGGCGAAGAAATCGGCGCGTGTATCAACAATTCGTTTTTCAGCGGCCGCCTGTCATCTTCGGGGGTTGCGCCGTGCTATCGCTTCCCCAATACCAGAATGGACACGTTTGCCGTGGCCACAAACACGGTTCCCGCTGCCGAATACCGCGGGCTGGGCTGCCCCGAGACCGAGTTTGGCATCGAGTGCGTCATCAACGAGCTGGCGGATGGGCTTGGCATAAGCCCGGTCGAGATTCGGCTGAAAAACATCCTCGACCCCGGTGATTTGAATATCTACGGCGAACCCATCCGCTCGACCGGTCTGAAAAAATGTTTGCAGTCGGTAGCGGATGCAATTGGGGTCGATGAAAAGCCGGTACAGGATATGGGTGTCTGGAAAAAAGGCCGCGGGTGTGCGGTGGGCGGCAAGCAGAACACACCCCTGGGGCGGGCCGAAGCGAAAGTGTGGTTCAACTGCGACGGCACCATCGAGCTGTTTACTTCGGTTGACGAGATGGGGATGGGCGCAACCACAACAATGGCGCAGATATGCGCCAACGAGATGGGCGTGCGGATGGAGGACGTCAAGCTCACAAACAGCGACACGGCGATAACGCCCTACGACAACTACTCCGCTTCTTCCCGCGCGACTTATACAGCGGGCAACGCGGTCATCATCGCCTGCGACGACCTCAAGCGCAAACTCAAAGAAGAAGTGGCCCGCGAGTTTGGGATGCACCCCTCCAAAGTGGAGATTCAGGGCACAACAGCAATCTTAAAAGGCGCCGCGCTGGAAAGCGTGAGTATCCCCTCTTTGTTCAAAGGGTGGACGCCGTTTAGCCAAAACAACTGGGGGCTTAAGATCGGCTCACCGGTCGAGGGTGTCGGCATTTTCTGTCCCGCGCCGGTTCAGATGTGGGATAAAGACGGCCGCTCTCCCCGGATCTGGAACTGGTTCCAGTATTCGGCGGCGGCGATCGAAGTGGCTGTCAACGAAGAAACCGGGCAGGTTCAGGTTTTGCGCGTTGCCTCTTCGTCCGACACGGGCAACCCGATCAACCCGGATATCATTCGCGGGCAGACAATCGGCGGCGTACACATGGCGATTGGTTTTGCGCTCAACGAAGAGCATTTGTACGATGAGAACGGCATGATTTCGAACGCCAACCTGAGCGACTACCGCCTGCCCACCATTCTGGATATGCCGCTCAAAGAAAATGTGCACGATTTCATCAACCCCGACTCTTTGCCGGACGGCCCTTACGGCGCCAAGGGGATGGCCGAATCAGTCACTGTACCTGTCGCCCCTGCCATTCAAGAGGCTATTTATCAAGCGGTTGGCGTACGTATTAACGGCTACCCAATGACAGCCGAGCGGGTCTTGGCCGCGATTAAAGAGAAAAAGCAAAAGGAGGCTGCAAGGTAATGAGCAATCGAATCGACGTTGCGCTGACAATTAACGGCCGCCTGCACAACCTCAACGTAAGGCCCGACCTCACTTTGGCGGAAACTTTGCGCGATGAATTAAACCTCACCGGAACAAAAATCGGCTGCGATGACAGCAACTGCGGCGTATGTACCGTCCTCCTGGACGGCATGGCGGTGAAGAGCTGCGCAATGCTGGTCGGGCAGGCGGACGGCCGCGAAATCACAACCATTGAAGGGCTGGAAACAGGCGACGGCCTGCATCCCCTTCAGCAGGCGTTTATCGACTATTTTGCGGTGCAATGCGGTTTTTGCACCCCCGGTATGATTCTGACCGCAAAGGCCATCCTGGACGAAAACCCGAAGGCCACCGAAGAAGACATTCGCGAAGGCCTGCACGGCAACCTTTGCCGCTGTACAGGCTACGTGCAGATTGTAGAGGCAATCGAAAGTGTGCGCGACGGCAAATATGGGGAGGCGCGAGCATGAGATTTGAAAAATATTTTGTGCCCGAAACGCGGCAGGAGTGCTTCGCTTTACTTGAGCAGTACGGCGACAAAGCCAAAGTCCTTGCGGGCGGAACAGACGTTATCCAGCTACTGAAAAGCGGCGCGCTTAAGCCGGAAGCCGTGATTGATATCCGCAAGGTAGAGGGTATCAGCGAAACCAAAATAACCGATCAAGGCTTGGCGCTTGGTGCTATGGTCCGGCTGCGGGAACTCTCGCTGAACGAGGCGCTCGCGACGGACTATCCAGTCATCATGGAAGCGGCCGGGCATGTTTCCTCTATGCAAATTCGCAGCATGGCCACCATCGGCGGCAACGTCTGCAACGCCTCCCCCAGCGCCGACGCTGTACAGGGGCTGATTTTGATGAACGCCACCGCTGTCATTGAAAGCGCCGGGGGAAATCGTGAGATTCCGATTGCTCAGTTCTTTACCGGCCCGGGCAAAACAGTGCTCAAAAAAGGGGAATTGCTTGTCGGGTTCACTATACCCAAGCCGTCCGCCCGGACAGGCGCGTTTTACGAAAAATTTTCGATTCGCGGAGATACGGACATCACCATCGTTGGGGCGGGCGCATCCGTTACCCTGGCCGAAGACGGCACCGTATCCGGTGCGGTTGTCTCCCTTGCGTCCGTCGCGCCGACGCCACTGAGAATGGACGCGGTTGAGAAGATGCTTGTCGGTAAAAAGCTTACCCCCGAGCTGATTGACCAGGCCGCGCAGGCCGCCAGTAAAAGCGTTGCCCCAATCACCGACCAGCGCGCCAGCGCGGGATACCGCGTGGAAATGGTTTACGTCTGGACAAAAAGTGCACTGACCAAAGCCCTGGAAAGGGCAATCGCCTAGATCGCATTTTGAAACACTTGCCGTGTCAGCGCAGTACGGATTCACCTGTTATTTCGATCAATATCGCAAGCGATTTTGATCGAAACGGGTAGGTGAGGATGTGCCGTGATGGTGCGGCAATGGACTTTAAAACGCAACCGATCGTATTCGCATCACCCGTAAAGGAGCACTGACAATGACTTACAAAAGCCCAATGCACGAAATGAGTCAAACAACACCTACCCAATTTTGGAACGACAACTGTTCGCTGACCGACTTAGCATTCTCGATTGAACACGGCGCGGTTGGCGCTACTACCAATCCTGTAATTGTCGGCCAGGTGCTCGAAGCCGAGATGGCAAAATACAAGCCGGAGATCGAAAAACTGATTGCCCGGAACCCCACTGCCACCGAGGACGACATAGGCTGGCTGCTCAACGAGAAGATGGCCTGTGACGGCGCAAAGCTCCTGAAGCCAATTTTCGAGCAAACCGGCGGCAAAGCCGGGTTCATTTCCATCCAGACCAACACGAAATACTTTCGCGACACCGACAAAATGGTCGAGCAAGCTGTGCGGTTTTCGAAGCTCGCTAAAAACATGATGGTCAAAATGCCAATGACCGCACAGGGCGTGAAAGCTGTTGAAGAATGTACCTACCACGGTATAAACATCAACGCCACCGTCAGCTTTACTGTATCGCAAGCGATTGCCGTAGCCGAGGCCGTTGAGCGCGGAATGGCGCGCCGCGCCGGCGAGGGCAAGGACAACGCACACCTGTTCCCTGTCTGCACAATCATGGTCGGGCGGGTGGAGGATTGGCTGCGCGAAGTCGGCGATTCGAAAGGCATTACCGTTGACCCGAACGCATATACCATGTCGGGCGTGGCGGTATTCAAGAACGCTTATAAAATCTACAAAGAGCGCGGCTACCACACCCGATTGCTCGCGGCGGCTTACCGGCATCATCACCACTGGTCGGAGTTTATTGGCGGCGACATTTCGATGACCATCCCGCCAATGTGGGTGCGCCGGTTCGCGGCCAGCGACATCGCGGTGAAAAACCGGATGGACACCCCGGTAGACCCCAAGCTCATCGCCCAGCTTCAAAAGCACTTTCCCGACTTTGATCGGGCTTACCAGCCGGACGGTATCGAGCCGGAAGAATTCGAGTTTTACGGCGCCACCAACCGAACCCTCAAGCAGTTCCTGAGTGGCTACGACAAGATGATCAGCTTGGTGCGCGGGGTAATGGTTGCCCAATAAAACAAGCACCACAAAACGATTGACAGTTAGGCGTAACTGCCCCCGCCCCGTATTCCATTACAGATGAGCAATGCCCCGGTATATACCGGGGCATTGCTGGCTGCTGCCGGGGCTTGGCCCCCCGCGTTGAGCTATGCTTACGCTTTATAAGCTTTAAAGCTCTTGCCTGTATAAATGGCAATCATCACAACGATCCCTGCTGTTACAAACATGATAACATAAGGCAAGGCCGCAAGCTGTTCAAAAACCACGCCAAAAATAAGCTGTCCAAGTGCCTGTGCCAAAAAAGGCAGCATGACAACGAGCGACATAACCTTTCCTATAAGTTCTGTAGGAGTCTCTGTTTGAATCAGCGAAACGATTTGAATATTAGCCATGGTAATAAGGGTAAGAGCCAGTGCACATGCTGCTGTAATAATAACATAGATCAAAGAATATGAGACATTTAGTAAGAATGCTAAACCGATAGGGATCATTACCAACCCCGACATCATAATAAGCAGATAGGCACTGGTTATTTTTAGCCTGCTGCCCAGCACTCCAGCGATTACACCGCCTATTACTCCCCCCGCCATCATAAGGCCTTGGCTTATGCCCACAAATTCCATGCCCATACCCAAATGCTGTGTTACCAGGACAGGGATTCCAACAAGCATCATTGAAATCAATGTTAAAGCAAGCATGAAAGCCACAACACCACATTTAAGAATGATGGTCTTTTCTTTCATAAACGCAACGGATTGTGACAAATCACCTTTTACGATCTTAGGGTCTGTTGACATTAAGCGAATGTATCAACGATGAAAGCGAAGAAAATAAAGGTAATGAACATGATGTCCAGCTTGTCGTAGCGAGTAAAAATGCGACGGAAGCGCTTTATTCTGCGG